>Ga0208767_1001823_pt1 | contig 16548 bp, 19 predicted proteins | sample VirMetDEL_Mar_21_FD_184514 | JGI IMG/M metagenome (GOLD analysis project Ga0208767, IMG submission 184514) | Aqueous microbial communities from the Delaware River and Bay under freshwater to marine salinity gradient to study organic matter... | ecosystem: Environmental > Aquatic > Marine >... | reverse complement strand
TCCATTCAAGTCAGAAGCACCTCCGCCACCACCAGCTTGTAATTCTAATTTACCTGCCGAGGCATTATATGTTAAAACATCGCCATCACTTGCTCCGCTTTGGATGCCGGGGATTCTAAAAGATGTAATATTTGAAGCACCTAAAGTTATTTCATTAGATACCGAAGCTGAACTTGATTGTGCGTTTTGTCCTATAATAATATTGTCTGCTCCAGTTGTTAAAGTTGAACCTGCAAATTCTCCTACTATTACGTTTTGATTACCAGTGCTAATTGATTGACCACTGTTCATACCAATAGATACGTTTCTATAACCACTTGTTAGTGCGCTTAATGCAAGTTCTCCAATACCTACATTTCTTTCTCCAGTTGTATTACCTGCTGACCCAAAACCAACTTTATTTCCTAAAAAAGTATTATAAGAGCCAGTTGAGTAAAAACCAGTTTCATAACCAATATTTAAAGTACTTGGATTAGTTGTATTAGAATATCCTGCTTGATAACCTATATTTGTGTTAAATGCTCCAGAAGTGTTTGAGTAACCTGCTTGATGTCCTATTGAGATTGTGCCAGTTGCTGAATTATTTCTATTAGCAAACCAACCTATTCCAATACTACTTCCTCCAGTGTTGTTGAATCCAGCAGAAACTCCAATACCTATTTGGAATGCGCCATTATTTGCATTTTCTCCAGCACTATTACCAATGTAAACATTTGCTCCAGAAGTTCCATTTTTATAGGCTCTTGTACCTACTGCAACGCTACTTCCACCAGTTGTGATACTAGCTAATGCATCAAAACCTATTGCAACACTATTTGTACCTCCAGTTATAGAATCTCCTGCGTTATTACCGATTAAAGTATTACTGTCTCCAGTTGTTAAGCTTACACCTGCATCAATACCAAGAACAGTATTACTTTGAGGATTTCCACTTAATCCGCTTGGTACTTCTCCAACGTAAAGTGATTCGGTATCAACTAAACAATCTGTTAAACCATTTAAATCTGTTGCTCCTCCACCAAGATTGGCAGGGTCAATCTTTTTCATTGTAGTACCTTCGTAACCTACAAGAAAGTCTATGTTTGTAGGATTTGTTTCTGCTGTAAAAGCTGAAAATTTTATTGTAGCCATTTTTTTTTTTTAAGTTTATTCTATTATTATATATTCGCCTTGTTCTGATAGTAAAAAGTCTCCAATTTCTGACACTATCTCAATGAAAGGTGTAGGGTCTATATATGGATAGTAAATGTTCCCCCATCCATCTGGAGTTGGTAATCCCCACCAAGTTCTATTGTATATTTCGTTTGCCATTATTCTTTTTTTTATCTTTATTAAACTCGTTATAAAAGCTATTTAGCTTTATTATATTAACTGTTTTTGTCTTATATGTCTTTTTTTTGCCAATCATTATAAAACAAAACTTGAGAATTCATTAGCATCTTTGTCAGGGTACATATCTCCATTACTATTGTTATTATACTCAGGGTACTTATTACTGTTAAAGCAAATGTAATCTATAAACCTTTTAGTGTAAAATTCAGCTCTATCATTAATCTTACTCATCATTCTATCAATATCACTATAATTAACAGAATCAGAATCTTCCCCTCTATGTTTCGATACACCCCCATTATCTATTTTAAACATAGAAAAAGGGAAGTATTCAGCTTGAGTAAACCATATTAACATTGGTTTTATGTAATCGTCTCTAAGGCTTTTATAATCACTATTAGCAGGTAAGTCAATATCACCTGATATTATTAAAGCTTGTAGTTTATCATATAAGTTACCTCCTAAATAATTTTGTATATGAATATCCTGTGCCACTTCAATAAAGTGAATAAGTTTATCCGCATCAGTACTACCACTAATTATTGATTTAGCCTTTAAATCTTGTATTGTTATGAATAATGCTTTCATATGCCTAAAGTCTTTCTTATTTTATTTAAAGTGCTTCTATAAGCACCTCTATCTGCTCTATCTATCATTCTTTCCCCCATTTCACTTGGGTTGTTAGGCTCTTTCAATCCTTTAGCATAAGCATTATCTGAATCAACTTGCTTACCATCTTTCTTCTTGTAAACCCTTAACTCCCAATAGTGATGACAGTTTTTTCCGCCCTTATATTTTAGCAAACTATAGTTTCTACCTTTATGACCTAACTTTTTATTAACACCTCTAAAAGACATCATATTAATATCTTCTTTTCTAAATACCACTTTTCTACCTGTTAAAACCTCCATTTTCTTACAGAAATCTCTACTATTAGGAGACTTTCTCTCTGGCATATAAGCGTATCTAATTTTATATACACCATCATCCTCAGAAGATGCTTTATCAGAATACTTAATTTCAGCCATTTTAACGGACTCATTTTCGTCTTGGTATATCTCACTATGGACTACCTCCCAATCATCGCTTAAAACCTCTCCTAAAGCCTCTAATTGACTAATCATATCATCACCCTCCTCTTCTGAGAAGTCTTTATTTTCTTCGGCAGATAATTTTTCACCTGTTTCTTCTTCTTTTCTAATCTTAGTAGATACGTTGTCTAACTCTGTGAATTCTATTGGTTGTAGAGTTATAAAATATAAATCTTGATATATCTTGTTAAATTCAAGTATCTCTGTTAATCCGTAAATAATACCATCTTGAAATGGTCTGATAATTACGTTATCCATTAGTACAGATGCAGTTCTTAATTCTTCCGCATTGTTACCGAATCCAGTATTATCTTTAATACCTAAAAGAATAGGAGAAACAATTCCGTGTCCTAACATTATCTTCTCTCTTGCTTCATCAGATAAGAATTGATATTGTGCGTGAGCATCTGGTAAATGGATAGCTTCTATATCGGCTTTAGTATCTGCTGATTCGTTAAACGCAATAATAGCCTTACCACTATTAGAGCTACCGCTAAACTTTTGATTAATCTTACTCTCTATAGAATGTTGAGTTTCAGCATTAGGTATCCCATTATTAAAGTTTATAAATAAACTTGGTTGTAATCCATTCTCTATATTCGATAAATGATAATTTGAAACCTCTGCTTCTAATTCAGTATATTGTAAACAAGATTGATAGTCTACTGTTGAATAATAATAGAAACCACTTCTATAAGGTTTGAATATATATAGTTCGTTTACTTGAGATTTACTACCATTACCGAATGTTGGTATTCTTTTAGGATTGTCTGAGTTTTTACAATCTTTCCAAGATGGATGATAATAATAAGCTTTTATAATACCTTTATTAGCTTTTTCAGCTCTAAGCGTTTCCATAGGGAAGTGAGATACTTTTAATATCTTTGTCTTAGCTTTATTATATGTTAATTGCATAGCTCCTTGACCTAATAACTTGTAATCATTAACAAGTCTTTTGATTTCTCTTGGTCTAAGAAGTTTTTTCATTCTAATATAATCCTCAGGAAATAAATCTGAATTAGTAGATTCTAAACCTCTTCCATAAATCATATCAACAATACCATTAATACATCTACCATTAGTAGGACTATCAAGGTATCTATCTATAAGATTGTCAAAATAATCATTATTGTCGCCAAATGCAATCCATTCTTTGTTATGAACTTCCTTTATTTCAGGAACTTGATAAGAAGACATATTAACAACTCTAATGCTATCCTTATATTCTTTATTAACTGTATTTTTCTTACTTGAACTCATTATATTATGTATGTGTTATCATCTACTGTACTATAAGGCTTGTAAATAGTGCCATTACCTATTTCGTGTTTCTCAGTTACCCTTTCAGAAGCAGTTTGAGAAGTTACGTATATCTTGTCTCTATACCAAAGCTCACTATCTTTAGATATTTCCAAATAGTAAGTAGAATCCTCTTCAAGAATTGAAGACTGAAAAGTAACTTGAGTGAAATTAACTATATTGCTAAAAGTAGCATTCGTTATAGATTCCTCTTTACCATCACCATCCCTTCTTATGTTTAAAACAAACACACCTGATAAGTCTGAGCTTCTCGGTGCAATAGTTATTGTTTTATCCCCTGCTGTTGGTTGTAATATTAACATACTATGATAACTAAATAATTTATTTTTGTTTTATTTCATTAAAAAACCCCACCGAAAAGGTAGGGTTTAATTGATTTGATGAAAATTACTATCATTATGAAACAATAGTAAATCCTGCCGCTGTAATGTTTTGTTCAGCAGTGTTTCCAGCAGAAGCAATCTCAATGAAATTAGCTGGTTTCTTTTCCATACCTGTAAAACTTAAAGTGTAACCACTTAGGTCTCCCATAGCACCACCTGTTACAACAGTACCACCTGTTACATCAGAACCATACTCGATTCCAGAAATAAATGCGTTACCATTATTGTCTTCAATTATAATGTTAGGTCTTCCAAAAGATAACAACTTAATTGTATTGTGGTCTTCTTTAGTTAATTTTTTAAGTGTTAATTCTAACACTTGCTCAAACATAGTAGTTCCATTTTCTCTACTTGATTGAATGTTTTCTGTATAGGTAGAGTTTCCTCTAACCTCGTACTTGTAAGCATTTGGAGTTCCACCAACAGATTCTACAACATCTGTGTTAGTGCTATCGTAAGTAACAGAGGTAATATCTCCGTAATTTACAAAATAAACTGCATTTATACCTCCAACACTATCTTTACAAGGTTCTGTTCTACCTAAAGCAATATCACAAGCCATAATATTTATTTTTTAATTATTAGTTATAAAAAAAGGGTAGGCAGATTGACCACCTACCCCTTTAGTTTTAATTGAGCTAATTATTAGTTAGCAGAGTTGGTGATTCCGTAAGTTACGATGTCTTCAACAACTCCGTACTGTACACCAGCAGTAAATCTCATAATGATTCTTACGTTTTGAGAACCATCTAAGTCAGCCATATCTAAAACTTTTACTTCTTGGTGGTCTGATAATAAACCAGTTCCAAATTGTAAGTTATCTTTAGTAGTTGCTATAGCAGTGTTTGCTGCTAATCCGTTAGCCATAAAGATTTTTACACCATCAAAGTATAAGATGTTGATATCTTGGTTGTTTCCTTGAGAACCTACACCAGCAGCACCTTGTCCGTTAGCTTGGAATCCACCTAAAGCTCTTTTGTAAGCTCTAAAGATGTTTTGAGAAACATAGATGAATAAGTCATCTCTACCATATAAAGCAGAAGGAATTGCATCTACTACTTTACCTAACTCATCAACAACGTTAGCAGCAGTTACTGTAGTTCCTGCAACCTCTTGTGCTGCTGGTAAAGAAGCATCAGAAGCTAATAAAGTAGAAAAACCATCAAATGAACCTTCACCATCAGCTCCTGCCCATATGTTTTGCTCATTCTTTTGTGCTACTTTAGCAGCAACATAAGAGATTAAGTAGTCTTGGAAAGAAGATGGTAAGTTGTCAAATGCAGAATATCCCATTTGGATTGCATCCCAATCAGAACGGAAATCTTTCTTACACAATTCTAAGTTAACTTGTAATTCCTTTGGTTCAAGGATTCTTTCAGTTAAAGTTAAAGTTGAAGTGTCATTGAAGTCGCAAGTACCATTCTTAGTGATACCATCTAATTCCAATCTTTTAACAACCTCTTTGAACTTTACGTTTGGTCGGATAGTTAATCCACCATTTGCAATAGTGTTACCAGAAAGTAAAGCAGCAGAAATATATTTCCCTGCAAATTCTCCTGCGTAAGTTGTAGTAATACTTGTTGTAGTAGCCATTTTGTCTAATTTTAATTAAATAACATTCTATTAACTCTCTCTTCGATAGTCATAGATTTGTTTGGGTTTGATAATAAATTCTTTTTCTTTTCAACTTGAGCCTCAGGAGAATGTACAACTTCTTCTACATTTTCAGATAACTCAACTTCTTCTTTTTTAGATAAATCCTCAGGAACTTCTTCAACTTCCCCCATTGGCTTATCTTCGATTAATGCTTTAATCATAGCAAGTAGTTCTGATTTTACTGCTGCTAATTCGTCAGAAGTAGCGTAGCTCATTTCAGGAGCTTCAACTTCCTCTTCGATTACAACCTCTTCTTTAGGTTCTTCAGCAAGTGCAACCTCTTCTACTTCCTCTTTTACTTCTTCAGTTACTTCCTCTGTAGATAATTCTACTGATTCTTCAACTGCAACGTCTTCAACTTTCATTTCTTCTTTAGAAAGATTTAAAAGCTCTTTAACGTTGTTAAGGATTTCTGTCGCTTTCATACTTATTGGTTTATATTAATATAACTATTTAAAAATTTACTGTCGTATTTTACTCTTCTTCTTGCTTATGAATTGAGCCTATACCTTGCTTCCAATACTCATCTGTACTACACTTTCTTGTCTTGGTGTACTTATCACAATCAATAGAATAAGTGTTTTTACATTTGCAATATTTAGCCCTCATTGTCTATCTTTTTTAGTTTAGATATTGCCCAATTAACACCTGCTGAACCACCCCAAGCATCCCACATAATACCGCCACAACCTTCTGAATAAGGTACGTCTTTATGTTGTTGATGTCTTTTGAAAGATGCCATTCTCGCTATAGTATCTCTACTCAAAGGCTCTCTGTTAGCCAACTGACTTGCTCTTGTCCATCCAACACTTGTACCACAAGAACTTCCATTTTCTTTCTTGTATTTTAATGCCCTCTTTGCATTGTTTGTTGCGGCTTGTGGATAATCGCTATAAGATTTTAATTCTTGTTCTGAGTATTCTTTAGGCTTAGTGTGTACCCACCCTTTTTTAGTGTATTTGTCGTGTTCTTCTTCATTCATTATTTTAACACTTTCACCTGTTTCAGGATTATACATAATGTGGGGATACTCTACTAAATCCTCAGTTAATAGTCTCTTTATCTCTTCTAATACATTACTCGCTTCAACTTCTTCAACATCTTCTACATTATCACTAAACATACCTTCAATACTTAATCCTAAGTATTTACCTTGTTTAACATCTTCCCATACCTCATCATTATCTATCTTCATAGTAACTGCCCAAGCACCTTTTACCGCATTTAATCCATATAAAGCAGTTTTATCTTTTTTAGGGTCTTCCACAATCCAAGATTCTATTACAGATACACCTCCTGTAAATTCAGCGTGTTCTAAAGTTGTATTATTGTTTTTAAGACGTTTTAAATACAATTCAGATGCCTTTCTTACTGTTTCAGGTGAAAATGTTATATTGTACTCATAATCACCTTTACGTCTATATATGAGTTTATTTGGAACTAATGCTAAACCGACAATTATTCTTTTTTCAGAATCAACAGTCTTAAATTCTACCTTATGTTTACTTAAAGCTACAAAATTTTCTTCAATAGCAGGAAACTCAACCAAAGATATAGCCTCTATTCCATCTTCCTCTCTTGATTCGTCTATAAATAACTCTATTATATCTAATTCTTCCATATTTAACTTATTTATATTATGTATAACTTGTTTTGTTTTATTTTGTTTTATTTTAAGTACCTGCTTGACCCACAATCATACCATCTAATTGTTGTTGAGTAGTAACGTCTCTTGAAACAACATAAGCTTTTAATGGTTTGCTGAATTGTGTTTGTATTGTTTCTACAAGCTGATTTCCATTAGACATTCCTACTACGTTAAAAACAGGAGCTGTACGACCACCACTTGCTCCACCATCAATACCACCAGTACTTGTACGTATAGGTGTTTTAGCTGCTGATGTTTGAAATTTTTGTCTTGAAATAGTTGCTACTTGTGCTAAACCAAACGCAATCGTAGGTAATGCTTGTGCTAATCTTGCAAAAAATCCACCTTTAGCATCCTTCATAACACCTATGGCTGCCGCCGAAGTATCCATTAAAGCAGTTGCTATATTTGCAGCTTTATTCATATTAAACTGCTTTTTAGCTATCTTTTCTTGTTTTTTTCTTAATTTCTCATCATTTATAGCTATTTGATTTTGTATTTTTGCTCTTTCTTCTTTTGATAGGTTCTCGTTAAGTAATCTATTATTTAATTCAGCATTTAAAGCATTTGTTTTATTAGCCTCAATAGTCATTTCTCTATCAAATTGAGCATTCATAAAATCAGTCATAGTGCCTAATATTTTCTTTGATTTTTCAATGCCTTCTTGAGTTTCAGACAACTTATCTTCTAAAGCCATTTGCCCTGCAACCTCTTCATTATACTTCTTTATAGCCTCTATAGTCTCATCACTTAATTTAAAGTCTAATGCTTTGTTTATATCTATTGGTTTTTTACCCAATTCAATATTCATTGATTTAGCGACAGCTTTTATTAGTTTTTTACCAAATTTAACTTGTTTTTCAATGCTGTCTGGTGTTATCAAAGCAAAAGCTTTCTTCCTTTTATTTTTCTCTTCAATTTCATCAATCTTGTCTTGAAGTGCATCTATTTCAACAGAAAGCCTTTTGTAGTCTTCTGGTGTTTTTGATAATACCTCTCTTCTTTTCTTTAATATACTTAGTTCGTTTTTTAAACCCTTTAAACTATCGGCATCTGCTTTTGTCGCATCATCTTTACTTTCCTTATAATCATTTACAGCATCAGCACTTGTTTCATATATCTTTAATATTTTAGATTGTAGTTCTATTTCTCTTTTTTGAATTGATTCAAGCATTTTTCTCTTACGAAAAGCACTTATTCTTCTTTTCTCTAAAGAAAGTCTACGTTCAGTAAGAGTATTTAATTCACGTTCATAATCATTTATCTTATCAGCATTTTTTAACAATTCTTCATCAAGAATTTTCTTGTCTTTTAATAACTTAATATAATCTTTTATATTAACATTTAAGTCATTGCCTAATACCCTTGCTAATTCCTCTACTTCTTGTCTGAAATCACTTGTTGCTTTTTCCGATTTCTTTTGACCACCAGCAAAAAAGTCAAGAGCAGATACCGCAGTAGTAATAGCTAAAACAATACCAAGGGGACCCATAAGAGCTTTCCACATATCCTTTAATGCGAGTGTCAAACTACCTGATGTTTTTACTGCAAAACCCATTTGAGAAACCAACTGAGTAATGTTATTCGCCATACCACGAATACCATAAGGTGCATCTGAAATAACCCTACCAAGTTCCATTACAGATGAGGTAGCACCCCCTGATGCAGTTCTTAGGTTTTGATTAGATTTTACCACACTATCTAACCCTTTTTTAAACGTATTAAATTTAGTTGAATCAACTGTTTTAGCAAAATTACCAAACTCTTTTCTAAGTTCTTGTACAGGTACTTTTGTTGCTACAATTTGACCTTTAAGATTTCTTACTGTAGCTACTCCTAATTCTGCATCTACAGTAATTTTATAAACAATATTTTCTGAACTATTTGCCATTTGTTAGTCTTTTTCTTTTTATACTTGTTTTTAATTCTTTAAAGTTTGAAGGCATTTCATATAAACCTTTAGCTATATTAATATCCTTATCTTCAATTAACCATTCTTTATCCCTAAGTAATTCTAATGTTTGTCTTATCATTATATGTCGATTAATAGTTCTATTTCTGATTTACCTGTATAAAAATCCGTTTCTATTGAATTAATCTTATAACTCTTACCTGAGATAACGAATCTATCTGCCAATGTGTATTTGTACAGTATCCTTAAAGGAAGATAAGCAGATACTTTTGTTATTCTATTTGAAGCACTAAACACACTTGTTATATAATTTCTATAATACGCTTGAAACAATGTATTTGTAAATCCAGTATCTGGAGGTGTGTTTAAAAAAGCATATTCATTATATTCTTTATAAAAATTCATATTATACGAGCTTGTAGAAGATGATAATGCTACGCTGTTTGATGGTATATTATAAGTGTCTACTTCATCTTGGTCTGTTTCAGAATTCAAAAAAGCAATAGAATTTTGATTTACTTGTCTTATTGGATAAAATAACAAAGGTTTACCTACATAAGATTCTTGATTATCATCAACAAACCAACCATATTGAACAGTTGTAGCTGTTATTCCATCATTTTCATCAATTAACCTTTCGTATTTCATTTGTGCAAATGGTGTTTTAAGTTTATAAATACCACCATCTAATTTTATTGAACCAGTGTATTCTGATTTACCCCACGTTTTATTGAATTTCTGTTGATGGAATGCGGCTAAAAATGTTTTTGTATCTTCGTGTTGGAAATTTATTTCACGATATGGTAAAGCTACATTGACTTGACTATTATTAACATCTATATATTTAGTTATGTCATAAGAAGAGCCACTACTATAAAAACTATCTAACGTCTTTACTATAATTTCATTTGTAGATTTATCAACATAAGCTGTAAGATTAAACATTTTAAATAATCCAGTTAAAAAATCAATTACCTTCATATCTGGAATCTGCTGAGTAATATCGAATTCAAATGAACTTATATATGAATAGTTAGTTATTGTATAATTTTTTGTGTAGAAGATTGGATTTACAGGGTCTGTATAATCATATTTTATTACTTCAAACCGAATGTCTGAAAAAGTTGGACTAAAGTCAGATTGAATATATGCAGTATAAAGTGCGCCTTCTTCTATCTCATCACGAGGAACACTTGTTATAGCTTGTGAGCCAGATGTAATGTCCCCACTATTAGCAACCTCAACACCATTTTTTCTAATTGAAATTCTATAAGGATTTGTACTTGATGTAGTACTATTAAGCCTTATATCAGAATAAATAAATTCTGTTGGAGAATACAAAAATAATTCTAAAGCATTGTCATACATCGAAGAGTTAGTATTCGCATCAGCATCATTAGCAAAACCATCTATTAAACTTTCGTTTAATCCGCTTAAATTTTCTACCTTTCCTTTTTTTCTATGCAACCACATAAACAAATTATAATAAGGCGCATTTGTATTTACAAAAAAATCATTACTAAATGTAATTGAGTATTTTGTTTCAATAGCCTCAATTATTTTATGTAAACGAATAGCGTATTTTAAATCCGAATATAATACTCCTTTTACATTCCCTTCATCCCAAGCAACATTTCCAGCATAATTCGCTGAACTATGTGAATCATACCTTAATTGTTGTGTATGCGAAATTAAGGGTACAATTACATCGTTTGTGGTTGGGTCTGCTTGTAGAGAGGCTTTTACGTTTACAGCATCGTATGTTTTACTTAAATCCGTTAGGGATGTTAGACCAGATAACTTATCATCACCCAATAATTCTTTTAGAGTAATTGTATTACCGAAAAAAGTTACCCTATATGTATGTGCAACATTGTTTTTTAAATCAACCCCTTCAAGTTTGATATAGCCATTTTTAAAAGGTATAGAATTTAACTCTATACTTGCAGACACTAAAACCCTTGCATCAAAACCATCTTGAATATCATTATTGTAATAATGTTTAAATATCTTGTTATTAACTTTACTTGCAGGAATGCTAAATGTTTGTGAATAAGCTGTAAAAACCTTACTAATATCTTTAACGTTCTTTACAGTATCAGTAATACTAATATTAACGTCATCAAACATATCAGCTCTTTGACCCTCTATATATAATTGAGTTATTTGCATCTATCTAATGTTATTTATAGTATCAAATGATTTATCAAAGTCAAATGTGTAATCTACTAACTTATCATTTAATGATGTCTTGTATGTAATATCACTTGTTTTAACATTTATTGGCAACACCTGTTCGCCTTCATCAGTTATATTAGTAACCCACACCTTCTCGGACAACATCATTTGCTTAAATACTTCATTGTAATCTTCACTTAAAAACCCACTGCTTAACGTAACAGATTCCTTCCCCATCACATTAAAATCTCTGTAAACGTGATTATCGACAGAGTAACCTGTTACACCAGAAATTGTGGTTAATATATTTGACTTGTAAGATTCTTTACTAACATTCATTCTCTCTACAGACTTCTTAAAGAAATACATATCTTGTAAAGCACCAAACTTATTTACAAACGTTACCTTTTTAGGCTCGTATTTACATTCTTCTAAAATCTCTACATTTATAGTTTCGATACCACTACTGTCTGATATAACTATTTTATCTACTGCTCCTATTGAATATTCATTAAAGTACGCTTCTAAACATTTGTTTGGCTCAAAACTTGTACCACCACTTTCTAAAACCCTTTCTTTGAATGAATCCCAATTAGTAGAGTTTCCATATATGGAAACATATTTTATTTGCTCTGAACTTTGACTACTTGATGTAAACGTCTGAGTTGATACAATTTCATTGTCCTTTAAGAAAGTAACTGTTGGATTTGATTCCGTGTATATAGGAATTCTAAAGGCATTATCTTCTAAAACAAACAGTTTCTTATTTGTAATCATTAAAGGCGAAGAAGCACTTGATTCCTCAAAATAATTATAACCATCAAAAGCAATATTTGTGGTATTTCTTGTTGTTATCACTGAATCAGAAGAATCGTAAATAGTCAATGTATGCTTAACCCATACACCCTGACCACTATAATCTCCGTTAAACGTTACGTTTAAATAATCTCTTATTAATTCAGCAGTTTCAAATATTATTGTTGATAACCCACTTGTTGTAACTACCGATTTCCTTAAAGTATATTCAGGTGATGATGGAACAGTGTTTTCATCCCCTGTCCAAATATATATTTGCAATATACCATAAGATATGGTTGTAATAGATGTAATAGTTTCAAAATGTGGACTTCTTGCTTGTATTGCCATTAGTTAATTGATTTTAATTCATTAAGGTTTAACAGTATATCTTTTCTGTAACCCTCTTTTAATATTGTTTTTATTTGTTCTTTTGTTTGTTCTTGTACTAAACTTATAAAACCACTACCTTTATATCCAAATCTTTCAGAGATACCTCTTCTTCTTATACTTCTCGATAAAACATAACCTAAAGACTTCCAAGTATTGTCAGACACTTTTCTAAATCTACCTTTTTTGTCTCTAATCTGAGGTCTTATACCTTTTATCTTTGCCCATCTAATTATATTGCTCTGCAATCTGTTAAAACCTTCTTTATCTGAACCACCACCTGTACTTATACCATCAGACAAAGCATTTGCATACTGCTCTGCAAATATGTATAACTCATCGTCTTCAACCCTGTATGCAAAAGACCTATCTAACTTTCCAGAAGCCTTAAATCCATCATTCTTAGCCTCTTGCTTTAGATTCTTTCTAATTAGCTTACCAACCTTTCTCAAGGCTAATTTTAGATTATCTCCCTCCATTAACAGATACTTATGCCATTAGGAACTTCTATTGATATATCTACACTCCAACCAGCTAACTCATTACTAAAACGTTCTTTAAATGGCTGTGCAACAGGCTGTGTTGTTACTTGATAATTAGCTTCAAACAAATCGCCTCTCATCAACTTCATTATTAAAGAATTTACAACTTGAAACTGAGTATTTAAAACATCTTGTAAGTTGTCATTACCATAGAACAGTTCGTAATCAGATTTTTTAGTATTGTAATCAACTATATCAGAACAAAGCACCTTAATATCAAAAACAACTGTATTTCCCCTGTAGTTAGCGCCATCTATAAGTATATGTGATAAAGGGAACATAGTTGTCTTATCTAAATCAACATCAGTTATATCACCGTAAGTAACAGTATTAACTGATGGATTTGACAACAGCTCATCTTTTATAACGTTTAATATGTCGTAAATGTGTGTCATTTTATTTTTTGTTTTAATATTTTACTCTCTAATTCTGATTTTTCCTTTATAAATTCTAAATACATTAAACATTGATGTAAGGGAAGTCCTGTAACTTCTCCGATTCTTCTAACATCTTCTCCAGCGAGAGTAAATATTGCTTGATAGTCTCCCCATTTTCTACCGAAAGCTTGTCCTGACATCCCTCCTGTTTCTTCTGTAACTCTTTGAGTGTATAAGCCATCGTATAATTCCCTAATTTTGTCGCTAAACGATAAAAAAAAACCCTTGCACTAAGTGCAGCATCTAATGGAGCATCTCTCATTACATCAGCCATATACTCTGTACCCTTGTAATCGTGTATGAGATATTTATCCTTGCTCTTGAACTTAATAGGTCTGTAAAGAACTGCCATTGCTTTATGGTAGTTATCATTATCAAACATATATTTCTCTAAGTCTATAAACTCACCATAACTCATCTTATCAAAGTTAGGTATCAGACCAAACTCAACAACAACACCATCAGCTCCTTTTAAACTAAACTTATGTACGAGTTCAGCTTTTTGATTTAAAACATATGATAAATGTTCTAAAGTCTCATCAAACACATTTAAACCTATCTTATCAATGTCTGATAACTTTACACCACAGAATATCTCTAATATTTTTTTGTTTAGAAATTCGGTAGCATTTTTATCATCCTTATTCTTTTCGTAGATATTAATATATCTTTGCCATTGACTTAACTTAATTTGCCTTAAACTTGTAGGTATATCAAACTCCATAAATAAATATTGTTATACTAAGATAACTTAATTTATTTTTTTTGTGTTAATTTTTGCTATAATAAATAATTTTACTTATATTTGCGTAAGAGATTTAACTATGAATATTTTAGACGAGAAGTTAAGTATTAGGTTTATGAAGTTTAAATGCCTAGACACTAATAGAATATACAGAGTAGTAGAAACTATCTCTACATTTGATTTAAAGCAACCTCATTACTTCGATAAAGTTAAGGATTGTAAAGACACAGTAAAAAGAGACGATGGTATTAGAAGAACGTTTATGAGAGAGCAATTAGGTTATAGGTTTAAGAATATAGAAGGAATAATAAGTAAATATTAAACAAAAGTAAATGAATAAGGAAAAAACTTGTTGGTATGATATGTAAAGAGCGGATGCATACGCTTGAGGAGAGCCACCCATTTTTTAAGTAAATATTAAACACTGGAATACAGAAAGTCCTCACACCTTATTCAAATAACTAAATTTGCACAATAAAAAACCTTTTATTCGCACAATTATTATTAAAAGGAGAAACTTAAAATTAAATATTATGAGCAAAAAACAAACAACCAAAGAACAGATTGCATACCTAAAATCAGTATTGCTATCTCAATTACTATTAGAAGCTAATGAAGAGCTTGTGGCTACCAACAGGTACAAACAAAACCTAAAACAACAGATAAACAGGACTAATAGTATATTAGAGCCTATCGTAAGAGAAGAGTTTGATAGTGTATATAAAACAGACCCTGAGATGACAACTAATATCTTAAACAAGATAGAATCACTTGTAGATAAAATATCATCATACCAGATAGAAGAGTTGGTAATGTTAGAAGCAGTAGTAGATAAATATGAGAACAATAGAGAATGGTTCTTAAAATATGCTGAATCTGATTTTTTAAGACTTGACTAATATGGAAAGAAGAAAACTAATACAGAAGCTACAACAGTTTATAGACATCTTACCATCAGGTAATAAAAAAGAAGAAGCTAAAGATGATTTACTAAACCTAAAACTAAATAAAAGTAAATACCATAACATAATGATATTTGATAAGTATAAGAAAAATCTATAGTAAGTATCTATACTATATTATTTATTTATAGTAGCAAAACAAAAACTAATTATTTAGTTATCTTAATATACAGAGTTGTAGTTCTCTTTAACCTACCAAACTTTAGTCATAATCGTAAGGCTATTGGTTCAGATACATTAAGCCTCCTTAGTAATTGCATCTATAACCTTTATAGTCTTCGTAGCACCCAATAGATATTCAAACTAACGAGCATACCAGTTATATCAGTTAACTAACAATTAACATACATTAAGACTTTAGGAGGGTGCATATCTAACCATCGAGCATATTATTATATTTTCAAAATTGATATGTCAGTTTTAATCGAAAAGATATTTCACTATTTGATGTTTGCTTGAATTCATCGAATTGAGATACTACACATATCCACCCTTCATATTACGTTAATTTATCGTATAATAAATAAAACTTATAATTTATATTAGACGTTTTAAAGTATGTTATAAATTTAGATGATGTATTGATATTAAAAAGATATTTGAGTGTCTTAAACGTGCTTAAATGAGTTTAAAATGGGTGTTTAATTAATTATATCATATCCCTATACAATACCAATGAATTACAAAAATAATTGCATAAAAAAAACCTACATTAAAATCAATTAATATAGGTTAAATTAATATTAAAAACTTACTTATTTTCTTTCCAATAATTAAGAATTATAAAAAGCCTGTTTTGTAGTTGTTTGCGAGTTTCTATTGCTAACTGATAAATATCATTTTTTGTTTCGAATTCGTCACCTGATAATTCAATTATCCTATTTATTAATTGTTTGCGTGTCATATCTTAATTTTTTAATAATTTTTTAAATAATTTATTATTGCATCATATTCACTTAAATTCTCATCGTTGTAATTAGATAGGAAGAAGTGAGTATAATATCTCTGTATTAATGGAAATGCTAAATCGTAAGCTAAATATGTTAACGGATGTTTGTCATTATTTACCTCTTGTAATAATGTATAGAATAAAAACTCATTGTAATTTATAGTTGTACTTGTCATATCTTAAAATGTTATAGTGTTAATTATTTAAA
>Ga0208767_1001813_pt1 | contig 16592 bp, 20 predicted proteins | sample VirMetDEL_Mar_21_FD_184514 | JGI IMG/M metagenome (GOLD analysis project Ga0208767, IMG submission 184514) | Aqueous microbial communities from the Delaware River and Bay under freshwater to marine salinity gradient to study organic matter... | ecosystem: Environmental > Aquatic > Marine >... | reverse complement strand
TAAGGCATATACAAAAAAGATTTAATTATTATTAGTGTGATATATTTGCAACAATATTATAGTTTAGAATTGTTTTAATGTTTATTGGGTCCTATTAAATTTGTTTTAGAATGTTCCTATTTTAATTCATAGAGCGCAAACTTTTTTTGTGCGATAAAACAAACGACAGTATTACTGACCTATCTATAGAAAATAAAACATAAACCTCTTTAGGTTTGATAATCTTTTATTATCACTAATCTAAAAAAGATATAATATATAGAACAAGGACCTATTTTTTGAAAACCTTGACCCCCTATACCCCCAAAAACCTACCGCATTTTATTATATATATATAGACCGGACTTGAGGACACCCTTACAGCCACCCACCCCTTTATACACAAACACTTTTTTAGTTTTATTTTTTTTCAAATGCACTAAATGTAGTACATGGATTACTTTAGTATGGATGATTTAGATTCAGTTGCTTATATTGAAGAAGGCACAAACAATGTAATAATTAAGTTTTATGGCTTTCCCAATAACAAAGCTGCAGATTTATTTATTAGCTATGCCATGCTATCAATGGGTTTTGACTATAAATCTTTAAATAATATTGGATCCGACAGAATACACTAAGAATGGATATTAAAATACCATACACACCAAGGAAGCATCAAGCCTACTTGCACAGACAAATAGATAATCACAGATGGAATGTACTGGTATGCCACAGAAGGTTTGGCAAAACAGTATGTATGATCAACCACCTAATTAGGTCAGCATTGCTGTCCCAAAATAAGAATCCTAGATATGCCTATATTGCACCCACCTTCAAACAAGCAAAGTCTATTGCATGGGATTATATGAAACAATTTACCGCCAAGATACCTCACACCAAGTTTAATGAAACAGAGCTTCGTGTAGACTTACCAAATGGCTCTCGTATCACCCTGCTAGGCTCCGAATCCCCAGATGGGTTAAGAGGTATATACTTAGATGGCTGTGTAATTGATGAGTACGCAAACGTAAACAGTAAGTTGTTTCCAGAAATAATTAGACCAGCACTATCTGACAGAAAGGGTTACTGCGTATTTATAGGTACACCTTCTGGTATGCAGAACAATTTTTACGAATTATACCAACACGCACAAGGCGCAGATGATTGGTTTCACTACAAAGCTAAAGCTAGTTCTACAAAGATAGTTGATCAAGATGAATTAGATAAGGCAAAAGAAGTTATGGGAGACAAGAAGTATCAACAGGAGTTTGAGTGCGATTGGATTGCCAACATAGAAGGCGCAGTATATGGAGATGTTATTGCAAAACTTGATGATGACAGACAGCTTACCAGAGTGCCTTACGATCCTGCGCTACCAGTATCTACAGCTTGGGACCTTGGAGTATCAGATCATAGTTCTATAATATTTTATCAGCAACTTGGCAGATCCATAAACATTATTGATTACCATGAAGAGAAAGGTCAAGGTTTACCTTATTATATTAAGATGATTAATGAAAAAGAATATATCTACAAAGATCATTTTGCTCCGCATGACATTGAAGTTACCGAATTTGGAAATGGCAAAACCCGGAGAGAGGTCGCACTACAATTAGGATTAAGGTTTAAAGTCGTACCAAAAATTCCATTAGAAGATGGGATCCATGCAACAACAATGATGTTACCTAGATGTTGGATTGATATAGACCATTGCAAAAGTTTGATAGATGCGTTAAGACATTACCACAGGAAGTACATTGATAAAAACAGAATGTTTAGATCAAAGCCTGTCCATGATTGGAGCAGCCATGCGTGTGATGCCATGAGGTATCTCGCTGTTGGTCTCCAAGAAATTAATACTAGACAAACTGCTCCACAAAGTGTAGCAGATAATAATTATAGGATTTTGTAATTATGGGTTCAATATTTAAACCAAAAATGCCATCATTGCCACCACCACCTCCGGCACCGGAGCCACCAAGTGATGAGCTTTCACCAGAAGAAAAAGAAAGAATTAAAAAAGAACAAGATGCTATTATGAGAAGAAGAAGAGGTAGAAAATCTACAATACTTACTTCACCTCTTGGAATACAAGAATCAAAAGAAGAAGCATTAGAAACATTATTAGGTAAGTCAGATGATCGGTAAATTAATTCCAAAATTATTAAATAAACCAGAAGTAAAAAAATTACTTAAAAAAACAGCAAACAATAAAACAAAAAATAATACTAAAACAAAAAATAATACTAAAACAAAAAAAATAAGATATGTTTCAAAAGCTAAAAGTGGAGTAATAACTTCTGGTGGTTTGTTATCAAACAATGTAAAAATATCTAAAAAAAAATTATTTGTAATATAATATGTTTGAAAAAATTAAAAAAATTTTTAAAAAAAAACCTAAAGAGATTAAAAAACAAATAAAGGAAAAAATTAATATTGAAGAGCCTTTAGTTTTAAAAAAGAAACCTTTAAAAAAAGAAACTAGAGAAACTAAATCTTCATTAACATTCGGAGTATAATTATGGGTGCAAGTGGACCATCAGGACAACAAGGAGGAAACTCAAGAAATAGCAGAAAAAAAGCTAAAAAAGATTTAGAAGTTTCGGGTGCTGAAAAAACTTACACTCGAACAAAAACAGATAAAGCAAATGTTGGAAAATATGAATTAGATAATTACGAAGTAAAAGATATACCTTTTGCTCCAGGAATATCTGGATTTACAAGAGAATTGCGTCAAAAACAATTTGAAGGTAATAGAAAATTTTTTCAAGAAAAAGTTTTAACAAGCAAAAATAGAGGTGGTTATACTAATACATTAGATAGTTATTCGTCTTACATGAAAAATAGATTATCTGGTAAGACAGATGCTTATGGAAACAAAATTAATCGAAATACAGGTCGAGAGGTTGAACAAGATCCAAATACTCCAGAATCAAGAGAAGCAGTAGGCAGAGCTAATGCAAGAGCTGGTTATGGTCCAGCAGTTGAAATTTATGGAGCAGATGGAAATAGATATGTTGAAGGAGGAGTAAATATTGGTATAGAAAAACCGGGTTCAACAGAATCTGAAGAAACAAAAACTTCTGATAAAAAATATGATCCAAGAAGAACTAAAAAAAGAGGAAGAAGTCAAAATTTACTTACATCTTCAAAAGGTGTAACACAAGTTTCAGAAGATTATTCATTAGGTAAGAAAAGTTTATTAGGATCGGTATAATGGCAAAAACAGATTTAACTAAATCTTTATTGTCAAGATTTGACAGATTAAAAGCGCAAAGACAAAATTGGGAAACGCATTGGCAAGAAGTTGCAGACTACATGCAACCAAGAAAAGCAGATGTTACCAAGACAAGATCAAAAGGTGATAAAAGAACAGAATTAATTTTTGATTCATCTCCAATACAAGCAGTAGAATTACTAGCAGCATCATTACATGGGATGCTAACTAATCCATCAACACCTTGGTTCTCACTACGATTTAAAAATTCAGAATTAGAAATGGAAGATGAAGCTAAACTTTGGTTAGAGAGTGCAACTGATGTTATGTACACAGCATTTAACAGATCAAACTTTCAACAAGAAATATTTGAATTATACCATGACCTAATTACTTTTGGTACAGCAGCAATGTTTATACAGGAAGATAATGAAGATATATTAAAATTTTCTACAAGACACATTAACGAAATTTTTATTGCTGAAGATGACAAAGGTAGAATAGATACAGTATACAGAAAATTTAAATTATCAGTAAGAGCTGCAATACAACAGTTTGGGACTAAAATATCAACTGACATTCAAGCACAAGAAAAAAAAGATCCATACAACGAAGTAGATATATTACATGTTGTATACCCAAGATCAGATTTTAATCCTAATTTAAAAGATACAGAAAACATGCCATTTGAATCTGTGTATATTGAAATGAAAAATGGTAATGAATTATCAGTATCGGGTTTCCAAGAATTTCCTTTTGTAGTTCCTAGATACTTAAAAGCATCACACGAAATTTATGGAAGATCACCAGCTATGACAGCCTTGCCAGACGTAAAGATGCTAAACGAGATGTCAAAAACTACAATCAAAGCTGCGCAGAAACAAGTGGACCCACCGCTATTAGTTCCGGATGATGGTTTCTTATTACCAGTTAGAACTGTACCGGGTGGATTAAATTTTTATAGAAGTGGTACAAGAGATAGAATTGAACCACTAAACATTGGTGCAAACAATCCACTAGGTTTGAATATGGAAGAGCAAAGAAGAACTGCTATTAGAAATGTTTTTTATGTAGATCAATTAATGTTGCAACAAGGACCACAAATGACAGCAACAGAAGTCATACAAAGAAACGAAGAGAAGATGAGATTATTGGGTCCAGTGTTAGGTAGACTACAATCAGAATTATTAAAACCAATGATTGATAGATGTTTTAATATTTTATTTAGAAGAGGACAGTTTGCTCCTGCACCAGAATTTTTGTCGGGTCAAGACATAGAAATAGAATATGTTTCTCCTCTTGCTAAAGCACAAAAATCTACAGAGCTTTCATCAATTACTAGGGGTATAGAAATATTAGGATCACTTGCTAATGTAGCTCCAGTATTTGATTATATTAATTTTGATGCGTTAGTTAAACATGTTGCTGATCTTGTAGGAATTCCGCAAAAAGTTTTAAAACTACAATCACAAGTTAATGCAGAAAGAGAAGAAGCTGCACAAGCAGCACAACAACAACAACAAATGGCACAGATGCAACAAGTTGCACAAGCCGCAGGAGATGTAGCACCACTAGCCAAAGCATTGCCGGAAGAAGCAAGAGCTTTAGCAAATTCTGAAGTGGAATAATATGGAAACAAAACAACTGGAAAAATTTTTAAAGGGTTTACAAACAAACTACAAAACAATATTCAATACAGACGAAGGCAAAGAAGTCTTAGCTGATCTTGAAAAAAGATGTCATTATCATTCTACCACAAATGTAAAAGGTGATAGCCATGAGAGTGCATATATGGAAGGACAACGTAGTGTCATTCTATTTATTAAATCAATGCTACGAGAAAATAAGGAAACATAAAAATGTCAAATGAACAGATAACACAAGAAACTGTGCCTGTAGATCAAGCGACTACAGAAACACAACCACAAGCAACTCAAGCAACTGTTGCAAACGCAGACACACCTGCACCGCAACCAACTGAATCATCTTGGAAAAATTCTATAAGTGAAGCATATAGAAACGATCCTAACATTGAAAAATTTACAGAGATAGATGCGTTAGCAAAAAGCTATATCAATGCAACTAGAATGATTGGTCAAGACAAAATATCTGTACCTAATAAAAATTCTACAGAAGAAGTATGGGAAGAAGCCTATACAAAACTTGGTAGACCAGAAACACCGGATCAATATAATTTAAATATTAAATCTGATGTAGTGCAAATGGATGACAGCGCAGTTAAATCTTTTGCCGAACAATCTCATAAACTGGGTTTAAATAATAAACAAGCTGAAGGTATCTTAGACTTTTATAAAAATAATATGGAAGGCATTGCACAACAAGCAAAGATAGATACTGAAACTGCACAAGCTCAAGCAGAGCAAGAGCTAAGACAAGAATGGGGTAGAGACTTTGATGCAAAAGTAAAACAAGCTGGTGCGATTGCTAAAGCAAATATTAATCCAGAAGTATTAGATATGACTTTATCAAATGGTACTAGACTTGGTGATCATCCAGAAATAATCAAAGGTTTTGCAAAGATAGCAAGTATGATGTCAGAAGATAAAATGGTTACAACTGAAAGTGAAAGTGTTAATTCAGTTTCAGATATTGAAACAGAAATATCAAGTATCACTAATGATATTAATGGTCCATATTGGAACAAATCTCATCCAGATCACGATAAAGTTGTTCAACAAGTCTATACTTTAAGAGAGATGTTGAATGATGGAAAATGATCACTTAAATAATGAAGAGCTTAAATTGGAGATATTAAGGATTGTAAAAGAAAATGGAACAGAGTTCCAAAAAAATGATCCCTTGCCAATCTGTGAAAATTATTATAAATGGATTAAGAGTAAGACAATTCCTAAAAAGAACCTTACTGGCAAGAAGGGATAGACTTCTAGTCTAAAAGACTTTAAATCCAAGAGATGCCTACGCAGGTGGATAACTTCTCTGATTGTTTAATATAAATCACAACAATGGGAGACTAATATGTCATCACAAATAACTACAGCTTTTGTACAGCAGTATTCTGCTAACATACAAATGCTATCTCAACAAATGGGATCGTTATTAAGAGACAAAGTACGTCTGGAATCTGTTGTCGGAAAAAATGCTTTCTTCGATCAAGTAGGAAGTGTAACTGCTGTTTTAAAAACTAGCAGACATTCTGACACTCCACAAATCGACACTCCACATGCAAGAAGAAGAGTATCTCTTGCGGATTACGAATTTGCGGATTTAATAGATCAACAAGATAAAGTACGTCTTTTAATAGACCCAACTTCATCTTATGCTCAAGCTGCTGCTATGGCAATGGGTAGAGCAATGGATGACGTGGTAATCAGTGCCGCTACAGGAACTGCATTTACTGGCGAAACAGGATCAACTTCAACTGTATTACCTTCTGCACAGAAGATTACAGAAGCTGGTACTGATGGTTTAACTATTGCGAAGTTAAGAACTGCAAAAGAAAAGTTCGACTTAGCAAGTGTGGATCCATCAATCGCTAGATTTATCGTGGTATCCCCAAGACAAATCACTGATCTATTAGGAACAACTGAAGTAACAAGTTCAGATTTCAACACTGTTAAAGCATTAGCAAATGGTGAAATCAACTCGTTCTTAGGTTTTAACTTTATAGTATCTAACAGACTATCTATTGCATCTTCTAAAAGATCATGTATCGCGTTTGCACAAGATGGTATTACATTAGCAGTTGGTAAAGATGTTTCAGCTAGAATTGACGAAAGAGCTGACAAATCTTATGCTACTCAAGTGTACTACTGCATGAGCATTGGTGCTACAAGAATGGAAGAAGAAAAGGTAGTTGAAATCCAAGCACACGAAGCATAATAGAAGGAGGATATAAATATGGCAAACTCAATACAACAAGCATTGATTGCATCAACTCCTTCTGAAAAAGTAAAAGCAAACGAACTTGCTGGTAGAGTAAGAGTAGCTTTTGCTGAATATGAAGCGAGTGCAGAACAATCAACAATACACATGTTTAGCATACCAAATGGTGCGAGACTTTTATCGGGATCAGTAGCTTATGATGCACTAGGTGCATCAACTACTATCTCTGTAGGTTACGCAGCACACACTAAAGCAGATGGTACAAGCGAAGCAGCAGACGTAGACGAATATAAAGCTGCGGCAGCTTCAACTTCTGCACAAAGTGTTGCAGTGTTAGACACGATTGCATTAGGCAAAAATACAGTAACAGATGCTGACAAAGATGGTGTTCCAGTTACAGTTACATTAGCAGGTGCTAATGGTACTGGTACTATTCAGTTGCAAGTGTTATATGTAATTGACTAATAACTAGAATTTTAGGCGGGGGAAGCGAGAGTGGAACCCGCCTAGGATATATGAAACAAATAAAAGATTTAAAACCAGTATTACATTTTAAACAAGGTAACCATGTTTACCGATATGTATTGGTAGATAGATTTAAAAATACAAGTAAAGTGCATTATGGTTTTGATGCAAAACTTGAAAGAACTGAAGCAGAAATTTGGCAACTACAAAACGATAGAAGTATTAGAAGAAAATATATACTAAAAAATGACAAAAAGTGATTTTGATCCTAGAAACTTAGGATTATACAAAGAGCCTAAAGATTTATTGCATTTTCAATGGCAAGACGATAATAGAGTTTATAGATATGCTTTAGTTGAAATTATAAATGAATTAGATATTAATAGTAGAACTAAACAGAAAAAAGATGAGTTGCAATTAACTCAAAAAGAAATATGGAGTAAGTATGGCATCAACAGTAGATATTTGTAATGGAGCATTAAATCAACTTGGTGCAACAACAATCCTATCACTTACAGAAGATTCTAAAAATGCTAGACTTTGTAATTCAAGATACACTCAAGTAAGAGATGCAGTATTCAGATCACACCCTTGGAACTGCTTACAAGAAAGAGTAGAACTAGCATCATCAACAGATACTCCTGCATGGGGTTACAGTTTTAAATATAATTTACCCGGTGATTGTTTAAGATTACTTAGAATATTAGATTATGATTCAAATCATAAAGTAGAAGGTAGATCAATATTATCTAACAACTCTTCAATGAAAATATTATATATCTCAAGAGTTACAGATCCAAATCAATATGATGAAAATTTAAGAGAAACATTATCAGCAGCATTAGCTGCAGATATAGCTTATGCTATTACATCTAACAATACCACGCAACAAAACATGATTGCTCTTTATCAAGAAAAATTAAAAGATGCTAGATTTGTTGATTCAACTGAAGGATATAATACCACTCAAGAAGATGGAATGGCAGATGTTATAGATGCTGGTACATTTATTAACTCAAGGTTCTAATACATGGCTAGAGTAGCTGCACAAATTTCAAATTTTACAGCAGGTGAATTATCACCAAGATTAGATGGTAGAAATGATTTAGCAAAATATTCTGCAGGTTGCGCAACTGTAGAAAATATGGTTATCTATCCACATGGTGCTGCAGCTCGTAGACCCGGAACAACTTTTATTGCTGAAGTAAAATCAAGTGCTGCTAAAACAAGAATAATACCTTTTGAATTTTCTACAACACAAACTTATATTTTAGAATTAGGTAATCAGTACATTAGATTTTATAGAGATAATGGTCAGATATTATCTGGTGGATCTCCTTATGAAATATCTACACCTTATCTTACTGCAGAACTTTTTGATATTAAGTTTGCACAATCTGCTGACGTAATGTACATTACACATCCTAATCACAAAACTAGGAAGTTAGCAAGAACAGGTCATACCTCTTGGACATTAACAGAAGTAGATTTTACTAATGGTCCATACTTAGATACGAATACATCTGCAACTACATTTACAACTTCAGCACATACTGTAGGAACTGGTAGAACTTTAACAGCTTCAGCAATTACAGGTATCAATAATGATACAGGATTTCAAACAACAGACGTTGGAAGGTTAGTTAGATTTAGAGATGGCTATGGAAAAATTACTGCAAGAGCAGATACATTAAATGTAACTATAGAAATATTAGTAGACATGGGATCAACCAGTGCTTCTACTGATTGGAACTTAGGTGCGTTTTCAGATACTACTGGTCATCCTTCTTGTGTATCATTCTTTGAACAACGATTGGTTTTTGCCGCAACTTTATCACAACCACAAACAGTATTTTTTTCTAAGTCTGGTGATTATGAAAATATGGATGCAAACATTGGTGGTACTGTAGCAGATGATGATGCAATTATTTATACAATCGCATCTAACCAAGTTAATGCAATAAGATTTATGGCAGCTAGTAGAACTTTAATTATTGGTACTGCAGGTGGTGAGTTTACAGTTAGTGGTGGTGGAGATAATGATGCTGTTACACCAACAAACATTCTAATTAAAAAACAATCTAACCATGGTGCCGCAAACACAGATGCAATCGCAGTTGCTAATGCTACTTTGTTTTTACAAAGAGCTAAAAGAAAAATTAGAGAACTTGCTTATAACTTTGATGTAGATGGTTATATAGCTCCGGATCTAACTATCCTTGCCGAACACGTTACTAATAGTGGTATTGTAGAGATGGCATATCAAGAAGAGCCACTAGCAATTATTTGGTGTGTAAGAAATGATGGTGAGTTAATTGCATTAACATATCAAAGAGAACAACAAGTAGTTGCTTGGCATAGACATGTTTTTGGTGGAGCTTTTGACAGTGGTAAAGCAGTTTGTGAATCTGTTGCAGTAATACCAACTGAAGATAGTGAGTATGAATTGTACATGATTATTAAAAGAACAATTAATGGCGCAACTAAAAGATATGTAGAATATTTAAATACATTTAATTTTGATGAAACAGATAACACATCATTTAATTTTTTAGATTCACAATTATCTTACAGTGGATCCGCAGCAACAACTATTTCTGGATTATCACATCTTGAAGGACAAACAGTTTCTATATTAGCTGATGGCGCAACACATCCAGATAAAATTGTAAGTTCGGGTTCAATAACATTAGACCGATCTGCAAGTAATGTTAAAGTAGGATTAGGATATACATCATTGTTAAAAACAATGAGAATAGATGCTGGTTCGCAGAATGGTACTTCACAAGCTAAAACAAAAAGAATATATGAAGTTACTGCAAGATTATATGAAAGTGTTGGTGTTGAGATAGGACCCGATTTAAATAATATGGAGAGAGTTCCATTTAGAACATCAAGTGATCCTATGGACCAAGGTATTCCACCATTCACAGGAGATAAAGAAGTAGAGTTTAGAGGAAATTATGATACAGATGGATTTATGATTGTTAGACAAGCACAACCTTTGCCTTTGACAGTCTTATCACTATACCCGAGGTTAGTAACAAATGATGGATAAACAATTACATATAGTACCTTATACAAAAGAACATGGACAGTTTATATTATCCTGTCAAATGAATCATAAAATTTTAGAAGCAGATAGACACTACATTAATGTAGAAGGTAATGCTAAAAATTTAGAACAAGATGATTTAGCTTTCACAGGTATTGTTAATTATCAACCTATCTTTGCTGCCGGAATGAAAATGGTTTGGGGTCGAGTAGCTGAAGGTTGGGTAATTGCAACAAAAGATATTTGGAAAAACCCTTTAGCTGTAGCTCGTGCAATAAAAAAAGATTTTGCTAGAGTTGCAAGAGAACACGATATAGAAAGAGTACAAACTGCAATTAGAAAAGATTTTAAACAAGGTCAAAGATTTGCAGAGTGGTTAGGTTTGGAGAACGAAGGCTTAATGAAAAAATTTGGTTTTGATGGTACAGATCAATATAGATACGCGAGGATATTCTAATGAGTTCAGCTATACCTTTTATTGGACCAGTAATGAGTGTAGCAGCAGCTACCTCTGCAAATGAAATAGGAAAGTTTAATCAGAAAGTTTCAAATAGAAATGCAATTATTGCAGAGCAAGAAGCAGCAGCTCAAGCTAAATTAACAGAATTTAATATTGCAAAATTTAATCAAAGTTTTGAGAAATTTCAATCTACTACAAAAGTTGCTACATTAAAAAGTGGTGTAGAATTATCGGGTACTGCATTAAAAATTTTACAATCTAATGCTGAACAAGCAGAGCTGCAAAGAGATATTATAGAATACAATGGTAAAGTTGCTGAAGCTAAAAAATTAGAAGAAGCTAATTTTGCTAGAATCCAAGGATCATTAGCAAGAGCGCAAGGTAGACAACAAGCAATAGGTTATTTAGCTGGAGCAGGATCTAGTTTATTAACTATGAAACAAATGGGGATGTTTAGTTAATGAAAAGAAATTATAAATCAGAATATAAAAATTATCATTCTAAGACAAAGCAAAAAAAAAATAGAGCTGGTAGAAATGGTGCAAGAAGAATTATGAAAAAAAAATATGGTAATAGTATATTAGGTAAAGATATAGATCATAAAGATAGAAATCCAAGAAACAACAGCAAAAGTAATTTAAGAATACGATCTAAATCTACTAACAGATCAAGGAATAAATAATGGCAAAGATACCTACATTTGAAGCACAAGTTACACCTACTGCTGAAGTAGGAGCTGTAAAAAGTAATATACAGGTTTCACCTAAATCAAGTTTAGCTGGAGCTTTATTACCAGCCGCAGATGCAATCACACAATTCTATGTAAAAGAAAAAGAAATATCTAACAAGGTAGAAGGTGGACAACTAATTGCAGATGCTAATCAAGAATTATTAGAAATAAAAGAACAAGCTAAATTAAAATCTACACCAGATGAAGGTGTTAATTTTTTTAATGCTGGTTACAAACAAGTAGTTGATAAATATAAATCAAAAGCAAGTAACAATTATATTCAAAAATATTTTGATTTAAATATTTCATCTAACAAACCCTCTTACATTAATAATGTTTTAAAACAAACTAGAGCTAACATGGTCAAAACAAGAGTTGATCAAGTAACTAATAGTGTTGAAAATAAAATATTAAATGCAGTTGAGAGTGGTAATAATTTTGATCTTGCAACTGTAGGAGAATCTATTACCGCAGAATATCAAGGTTTAGTTAATGATGGATTAATTTCTGAACAAGATTTACAAATTTACAAAGATAAAATTCCTAACTTAATTGAAGTTGCACAGGTAAGAAAGATAGCAAGAAACAATGCTGCACAAGCATTTGTAATTTTATCTGATGTAACCAATTTTACTACCATACAAGGTGATGAAAGAAGAAAACTAATAAGTGAGTTTGGTACACTTGCTAAACAACAAGCGGATGTAACAAGTGCTATTTTAGATCAAAGTATCATTGAAAAATCAAAAGATTTTATGGAAAAATATGGAAATAAAGAAAAATTTGGTTTTAGCACAGAAGAGTTAGAACAATTTAAAACTGGAGATGAAGAAACTGATAATCAAATAGTAATCTTAAATGAAAAAATGGTTAATAAAGAATTTAGTTTTGATACAAATTATAACACTAATACAGATGTAATAAATAAAATAGCATCTGGAGAAATTAAAAACACTTCAACTAAATTTTTATTAGCCGGAGAAACAGAGCCTAAAAGTATTTTAGAAAGAGCTGGTAATAAAACAATTAATGATAATGATTTTAAATTTTTATCAGATGTTATTACAAGAAGTAAAAATAATACTTTCAAAAAACAAGATCAACAATTTTTAAAATACTTTGAAAACCTTGTACCATTACTTCAAGGTAATACTTTTTTAAATTATTTTGATAAAGAGTATAATGCAAAAGCTAGTGAGTTAAGACAAACATTACATTCAAGATATTTAAATGGATTGGCTCAAGGTGCTAACCCAACTGATTTGTTAAGTTATACATCTGAAAATTATATTGCTAAAGATATAAAAAACTTTTTACCTAAGACTTCAGATTTGAGTAGTATTGTAATTGAGATGGCTAAAGAAAATAATCAAACTGTTGATGGACCACCAAGAATTGAAGGAGAAACAGCAGAAGAATATTTAAACAGAATACAAAAAGAAGAAAAAAAAATTGATATAGGTGATGAGTATAGTTTAGATTTAAGTGCTAGTTTAGATGTAAACTCAAACATAAAACAAGTAGGATTATTTGGAAAATTACTTTTTGGTGAGAATGAAGTTTTAATTAAAAACTGGAGTAATAAATATCAAACAGAAGGTAGTATTTTTAATGCTTTAAAAGCAAAAGAACGATTAGATCGTATGAACCAACCCGGTTATAAAATTCCAAATGATGCAATATCTGCAATAGAAAATGCAGCTACAAACTTTGATGGTGATCGTAATTTTTCAAAAGAAACTTTAGTAGATTATTTAACTAAAATTGGTCAAATAGAAAGTCAATATGAAACTAAAGTACAAAGAACAGATAAACCTGTAAAAGAAGAAACAAAATTTTTAGCAAGGTCATATTGGCAAATAGAAGTAGATACAGCAAAAGATTTATTAAAAAATTCTGCTCCTATATTTGGTAGTAATTTTGAATCTACTTTTTCTAAAAAATACAAAGGAGAATATGAAACAGCAAGAGAAGGTTTATTAAATTTAAGCAATAGAGATTTAGTTAATTTATTAGAAAAAGATGACACACTAGCTGCTAACATTGCAGCAGCATTAATAGTAACTAGATTTAACACAGAAGAAGCATGAAGCTAAGTGATCAGCAAACATTATTAGAGCAAGGTGGGTTCAGCCAAAAAGAAATAGAAGATTGGAAGAAAGATAAAATATTAAAACTAAACAATGCCGGATTTTCTAATGCAGAAATATTAGAAGAGTTTGGTGCAGTTCCTGCAGACAACAAAGCTAATGTAAAGTATTTTAAAAATATAAAAGAAGAATTAGAAAACGAATACTATACACAAGAATCAATATCACCAGATGATGAACTTTTATATCAATCAAAAATAGATCAAGCTGATGCACCATCTTTAAAAGAATTAGTAGTAGGCAAAGAGTTTGATGGAGATGAAATATTAAAAAGAGGTTGGGGTAAAACACTATATGATATGACATATAGATTGGCTACTGATGGAGGTTTATCAGAAGCATTTACAGAAGAAGAACCAGAAGATTATACTTGGTTTGAAGGTTTATTAGAAAGAGGTTTAACACTTGGTGCTGAATTACCTATATATGGTGGAAGTTTTTTAGCAGGTACAGGTGCTACAGGAAATCCTATAGCGGGTGCATTTACTGCTGGTGCTATTCCGGGTGCTGCAAGAGAAACAATATTAAAAGGATTAGAACAGCAATCTTATGGACAGCCAGTTGAAATATTAAAAAATTTTTTAAAAGATGGTATCGCTGAAGGTGTCAAACAAGGAGCTATTTTTACAGGAGCTGCGTTAGCTCCACAATTAAAATTACCTTTTGTTGGTAAACTTGGAGATAGATATTTAACAAGAGTTGCATCACAGCTTACAGCATTTGAAGGAGCCGGTGCAATATTAAATCAACAACTTCCAACACTAAAAGAATTTAGTTATTCAGCAGTTATGTTTGGTGCATTAGGTGTAAGATTACCTAAAAAAACTATGGAAGATAGAACTAAAAAAATATTTGTAGACACTGGTAAAAAACCTAATCAAGTATTTAAAGATTCTTTAGTTGATAAAACAATATTAGAAGATGTTGGATCAAGAAGTTATGTTAGAGCTTATGACAAATTATTAGATAGAAAAACTGTAAAACAAAAACCACAACCAGAAAAACCAGAACAATTATTTAAAGATGATCTAGCAAATAAAGCTGCGGAAAATATTGTTTTCAAACCTAAAGTAGAAATACCAACTACTGAAAGATTAAAAGAGATGGGATCAACAGTTAAAAAGAAAGCAATCATAGAAGCTATAGATACTAAATATCCTGTGCTAGAAGCATTAAAAGAAGCAAAAGTAAATACTAAAACTGGTATTGAAAAATTAAATCTATACGAACAAACAAGAATACTTGAAGGTATGCCAAACAGAGCTGCATACTTTATAGAGTTTAATACATTAAATGGAAAAACTTTAACAGATAAAGGTTTAGGATTAAAAGATATTACAGCAGATATTGTAAAAAAAGGTAAGAATGAAATGCAGTTATTTGAAACTTATCTAACTAATAGAAGAGCAGTAGAGCTAGATGCTAGAGGTATTGAAACAGGTTTTGATATTCCTACTGCAAAAACATTTGTTAAAAAATATAAATTACAATTTGAAGAAACAGCAAAAAAAATTGATACTTATCAAAGACACCTTTTAGAGTATGCGGTTGATGGTGGTCTAATATCTCAACAAGCATTTAATGCTATGACCGAAGCAAATAAAAATTATGTTACTTTTGCAAGAGAACTTCCTAAAGATGGTAAGAAAGGTTACACTGAAGGATCAGTAAATCCATTTAAAAGAATTAAAGGAAGTAAGGAGAGAGTATTTCCACCTTTAGATACTATTGTAAAAAATACAAATAAAATTGTAAATCTTGCGGAACGAAATAAAGTCAAAGTTAATTTTATAGATTTTATTGCAAAACAAAAAGGTGCAGCAAAAGCAACTAATGCTCCAGATCCATATCCTTATATTGATAAAGTAAAACCAATATTAAAACCTATAAAAATTCAAAGAAAAGAATTGGAAAGATTTTTTGAAAAATCAGAAATAGATAAAATGTCAGATAAAACTGTAAGTGAATTTACAATATTTAGACAAGAATTTACAGCCACAGATAAAGGTCAAATACTTATTAAGAGAGATGGTAAAACTGAAGCATGGGATGTAGGTGTTGATTTAGCAAATGCTTTTAAGACAATGGACCAACAAGGAGCCAATATGTTTATGCACTACCTTGGCACACCTGCAAGAACTCTTAGAGCTGGTGCAATATTGATACCAGACTTTGCTGTTCCAAACTTTTTTAGAGATACAATTCAAGCAAGTTTTTTAAATAAAGTTGGTTTTATTCCAATACAAGATTCAATCATTGGTGCATTTAATATTATTACAAAAGGTAATAATAAAAAAGCAATGGAAATGTATAAAAAATATGTCAAGTCTGGTGGTATGCAATCTACATTATTAGCTGTTGATAAACCTAATATATTTGATGGTAAAGTTTATGATATTCTTTCTAAAGGACCAATAAGAAATTCTGACAGAGGTATACTAGCTCCATTCAAAGCATTGACAAGATTATCAGAGGAGATGACAAGGTTTAGAATTTTTGAAAAAACTTATAAAAAAGCTATTGAAAAAGGTTTGACAGAAAAACAAGCACTTGAAAGAGGTGGTTTTGAAGCTAGAAATCTTTTAGATTATGCTAAACGAGGATCACTGGGTGCAAATATAAATAGATTAGTTCCATTCTGGAACGCAAGAGTTCAAGGTTTAACAAGA
>Ga0208767_1001804_pt1 | contig 16639 bp, 18 predicted proteins | sample VirMetDEL_Mar_21_FD_184514 | JGI IMG/M metagenome (GOLD analysis project Ga0208767, IMG submission 184514) | Aqueous microbial communities from the Delaware River and Bay under freshwater to marine salinity gradient to study organic matter... | ecosystem: Environmental > Aquatic > Marine >... | reverse complement strand
GTACGGACTGCTACTCGTGTACTCGAAGACGGCGCTGTGATTTCACAGTCGTATCACCGTCATGTAATTCAATCAGGTGACGACTACTCATCTGAACCTTCTAACGTACAAGCTATCTGCAACGCAGCTTTTGGAGCTAACTAATGGCAACCACATGGACAATCGCAACACTTGAACGTGAGCTATCTGACGGCGGCGTAACAGTCGCACACTGGCGAGCTACTGATGTAGACGGAGACTACTCTGCTTCTGCATACGGCACTTGTGGGTTTTCACCAGACGCATCAGATCCTTCTTTTGTGGCTTATGACAGCCTGACGGAAGCTCAAGTCCTACAGTGGTGCTGGGATAACGGTGTAGACAAAGACGCTACTGAGGCGGCTCTGGCGGCTAAGATTGAAGCTGACAAGAACCCTGTGTCTGCTGCTGGCGTACCTTGGTAATGCTTGCGGAGGACGCTAAGACAGTCCTTGATGGATTTGCAGTTGGTGGCACAGTAGCAACACTTGCTGGCTGGTTGCCACCTATTGCGTCCCTCTTGACAATCGTTTGGCTCAGCATTAGAATCTGGGAGTCGGACACAGTACAGAGGCTTATCAATGGTGGAGATTAATGACAACACTGACTTGACGATACCACTGAGGAATCTAATTGGTCTTGTCTTGGGTGTTGCCATTATCACCACTGGTTACGCAGAGCTTAACTCACGTATTACCACGCTTGAACACGGGCAGTCCATACAGGACATGACAATCCGTGACAACGCTGCGTTTGTACGTGAATGGCCTCTTGGATTACGTGGGGCGCTTCCTGACGATCTTGTGCAGAACGCTAAGATCATGTCCCTTGAGGACAAACAAAAGGAGCTACAGCGTCTACAAGACCGCATGAACCAGCTTCAGATTGAAATTAACAGAGTCGCAGGCGTCAACGAGACACACAACGAAAAACTAGAAACTTTATTTGACATCTGGAATACTCAAATTGTGGGCAAATAATGGAATACATAGAGTTAATCTCTGCAATCTGGCCCATCTTTCTTGGCTTCATTGTACTTGTGCTGTCCATAGGTAAGCTGATGTCCCGTATGGACGTAGTGGAAGAGAAGGTACGCACTTTGTTTGAGTTGTGGAACAAACGCAATGATTGATAAGCTCATAGGACCAGTCACAAGCCTCCTAGACAAGTTTGTGGAGGACAAGGACCAAAAGGCTAAGTTGGCTCATGAAGTCGCTACGATGGCTCAGAGACACGCTCAGGAGCTTGCTAAGGCACAGCTGGAGGTCAACAAGGTTGAAGCACAACACAGGTCTCTGTTCGTCTCTGGTTGGCGTCCTGCGGTTGGCTGGTGCTGCGTCTTTGGCATGATGGGTAACTTCATGGTCATACCGTTTGCTAACTTTGTCCTTGCGTTGCTTGAGATTGACGTAGCAGTACCTCTGATTGACACGGCTACTATGATGCCCGTGTTGATGGGGATGCTTGGGTTGGGCGCTATGCGGACCTATGAGAAGAAGTCAGGGGTGTCTAAGTAATGTCTATGATAGACTTAGGTAATCTGATTACTACTCCCATTATAGACCTGTCTCAGTACGATCCGACAGGCGGGATGCTTACATCTACAACTTCTACAACTACAACGGACCAGCCCAGTGATGCACATTCTGGTATACACTCAGCATACACAATAGGCTTTCCGGGTTTGTCGGATGACGAAGTTGCAGCCATGCTGGGCATGGAGTTTACTGGTGATCGTGACCAAGACCAGATGGTGATGGACGCTGTAGAGTCAGCACGTAACCAAAACGCCATTGCAACAGGGACTTACCCTAGTCAAGCAGAGATCGACCAGCGTACTGCTTCTTTTGAAGCAACAATGGAGCGTCTTCGTACTGACCCTGCTATGCGTGAAGCATGGGGCATTAGCAGAGACAGCAGACGCTTCAGTATAGGCCAGATTCTGGCTATTGCAGCTTCTTTTGCTATACCTTTTGCTTCTCCTGCTATTGCTTCGGCTATCGGTTTGGCTGGACCTGCAGGCGTGGCTGTTACTCAAGGAACTCTTAGTGCGGCAGTAGCAGCAGCAACTGGACAAGATCCGCTTACGGCTTTTGTTACAGGCGGTGCATCCGGTTATTTATCTGAACTAGAGCGGATAGACTCTCTACTTACTGCTGCTCAAGGAGCAGATGAAGCACAAACAATAGCTAATATAAACGCCATTTCTGATGCTGTTCAGACAGCAGATCAAGCAACAAGTGCTTGGGATATTGTTAAAGATATATATGACGTAGTTCAAGACGTTGCAACAGCACAGAATATTTATAACAGTATTCGTCGTGACGATCAAGAAGCAGCATTAGATTCAGAAGCTCCTGAATTTATTTTAGATTTACAAGATGCTTCACCGGAAGAAGACACAGCAGCACAACTTGAAGCAGAAGCTGAAGAAGTAGTTGAAGAAGTAATCAGTGAAGACGTAGTTTCTGACTTAGAAGCAGAACAACAGGCTGCTGAAACTCCAGTAGAACCAGAGCCTGAACCAGAGCCTGAACCAGAGCCTGAACCTGAGCCAGAACCAGTTGTACCAGAGCCAGAACCAGAGCCTGAACCAGAGCCTGAACCAGTTGTACCAGAGCCTGAACCAGTTGTACCAGAGCCTGAACCTGAGCCAGAACCAGAGCCAGAACCAGAGCCAGAACTAGAGCCTGAACTAGAGCCAGAACCTGAGCCAGAACCAGAGCCAGAACCAGAGCCTGAGCCTGAACCAGAGCCTGCTCCGGTTACAACTACTACAAGACCAAGAAGCATTTCTGTTGTTTCAGCGGCTGATGAACTTGAATCCGGCAGAGGCTCATTAAGCGTAAGCGACCTAGAAAGTATTATTGAACTAAGAACGGGAAAAACCCCGTCTGAAGAAACATTAAAATTCTATATTGGTAAAATATTAGAAAGATCTCGTTTATCAGATTCATGGGGTTTTGGTTTTCTTAAAAAAAGGTACATAGAAAGCATTCTTTCTGGCGAAAAATCCATATCTTTTGAAGAAGGATCAGACTCTTGGATTTATCGGGAATTGGGTTTTTTAACTGGTAAGTCTGATTACGAAGAGCTTTTGGCTGAAGCTGAAGCAGAAGCTGAAGAAGACCTTTTAGCAGAAGACGAAGACTTACTAGGAACTGAAGATGTTTTTGTCCAAGTAGAAGAAGGCGCTGAAGAAGGAGACCCGTTTTTTGAGCCTCCTGTTGATTATCCAGAAATAGACGACACAGTAGAGGTTGACGATGTAGGTTACGAGATAACTGAACCAGAAGTAACCTTTGAAGACCCTACTGAAGAAGCAGGCGGCGGTGGTGCTACTGACGCTACTGAAGCAGCAGACACTGGTGAAGCTGCGGATGCTGCAGATGCTACAGATGTAGCTACAGAAGCTACAGACGTAGCTACAGAAGCTACACAGACTGACGTAACTTCTACCACAGATGAAGCTGGTGATGGCGGTATGCTTACTACTGGTGGTGAAGTAATCAAAGATCGTCCTTTTGCTGTTGGTTCTGGACCGTGGGTTTACATAGGTAACGGACGTTGGGTGCAAATAGACCCTGATGTTTTAGCACAAGAAGGTGCTGTTACTGACGTTGGAGACGGTACGTACACAGTATCTTCTGAAATTTACGAGGACGATGCTAATTGGGTTAGAGTAGCTAGTGACTCTACGTATGATCCAGAAACCGAAGTCTATGAAGTAGGACAAACAGGAGACCTTACTGGTCAAGTAGAACCGGGTTACAATGTAGAATATGAATCAGAAAATGCTCAAAACTGGCTAGGAAATATTTTAAACACTGCTGGTATAGATCCTAATAATCCTAATTATCAAAACATTGCTAATGAAATTTTTGACATTTTGTTTGGCCAAGGTGGTGATTTACTAGAAGTTGCTACCGCATCCGAATTTGAAAATATTTTTAGAGAATTAGTAAATAATCAGTATGACCCAGACACAGTGTACGAAGCTGCAGAGTTTCCTACAGAAACTGTAGAAACTGTAGATACTGTAGATACTGTAGATACTGTAGATACTGTAGATACTGTAGATACTGTAGATACTGTAGATACTGTAGATACTGTAGATACTGTAGATACTGTAGATACTGTAGATACTGTAGATACTGTAGATACTGTAGATACTGTAGATACTGTAGATACTGTTGGCACTGGAGACGGCACTGGTGTTTCCGACACGGGTACTGCTGAAGGAGGAGACGCAGGTGCTGGCGCTGGTTCCGCAGGAGACACAACAACTGTAGGGACTGGTGTAGGAACTGAAGGTTTAGGAGACGAAGGCGAAGGTGACGCTGGTATCGGCACAGACGGAACTGGTGAAGGCACTGGTGGCGACGGAACTGGTGACGGAACAGGTGGTGTAGCACCAGTTAGCGCAGGCGGCATGTTTTCACCTAAGCCATTCCAAGGCTACATGGGTGGCTTAAGTTATCAACTACCAGAGTTCAGGGGTGTCTACTATCAGCCCAGAGATTATGACGTTGAACTTAATCGCATTATTCAACAAAGCTTGTTTCAAGGAATGTACTAATGACTTATCTAGAATTGGTCAACAATGTCTTAAGAAGACTTCGTGAAACTGAAGTAACTACTGTACAGTCTACTTCTTACAGTAAGCTCATTGGGGACATTGTTAATGACGCTAAGAAACTTGTAGAAGACGCTTGGGACTGGTCAATGGAACGAATAACAATTACTACTACTTTGACTTCAAACGACCCCACTAATGGTAATAGGGTTACATTAGTAGGATCGGGAGAGTCCCCTAAAATTGAAAGTATGGTTATAGGTTGGGACGGTGCAGACCTTGGTGGAACCGGAAAAGAGTTTTTAACTTATATAGACCAGAACACGATGGAAGAAAAAATACGCATGGAGCAGCCTTTGCTAGGAACAGTTGTTCCTAAGGGAAGACCCGTGTACTACAGTTTTTATGGGATTGACTCTAATAGGGACTCCATAATTCGTATATACCCTAGTCCAGAACAAAGCTACTTTCTTGTAACAAACTTGTTCAAGGGACAGACAGATTTATCGGCAGACGACGACACTCTAAACGTCCCTTCGATGCCCGTGATTCACTTAGCTGTAGCGCTGGCTGCACGAGAACGTGGTGAGACTGGAGGTACTTCGACACAAGAGTACTTCTCTATTGCTAACAAGTACTTGTCTGATGCTGTTGCAATGGACGCAAGTAAACACCCAGAGCAAACTATCTTCTATACACCTTAAGGCATTTACATGGCTCAAGAACTGAAAAGTATTAATCTTGTAGCTCCGGCGTTCAAAGGTATTAATACTGAAGACTCGCCTTTAGCTCAAGACCCATCTTTTGCTGAAACAGCCGACAATGCTGTGATTGACAAACGTGGTCGTATTGCTGCACGGAAAGGCATCACTGTCCTAACTACGGACAAAACTGAGTTAGGTACGGCAACTATTGTTGCAATGAAAGAGTTTAGAGACGACTTAGGCAACACTAAAGTCTTCTCAGTAGGTAACAACAAGATACTCAGCGGTACTACTACTCTTGTTGACGAAACTCCGGGTAGCTACACGATTACTGCTGACCAGTGGAAGATGGTCAACTTTAATGACAAAGTGTACTTTTTTCAGCGAGGATACGAACCTCTGGTTTATGACAACGCTGGTGGCGCAGTAATCAAACTAAGTACTGTCGCTGGTGCAGCTGGTGTTACTTCTGCTATGTATGGCAACGAAGTGTTAGCTGCTTATGGGCGTCTGTGGACTGCTGATTTTTCTACTGACAAGTCCAAAGTCTACTGGTCTGATCTTCTGATAGGCCATGACTGGACAGGCGGTACTTCTGGTGCTATTGACATTTCTAAAGTTTGGCCTGATGGACATGACGAGATTGTAGCACTAGCTGCTCACAATAATCTTTTGATTATCTTCGGCAAGCACAGTATCGTTGTGTATTCCGGTGCTGACGCTCCGGCTACTATGGCGCTGGCTGACACTGTGTCCGGTGTAGGCTGTGTCGGTAGGGACACTGTGCAGTACACAGGTACGGACGTTTTGTTTTTGTCTCAGTCGGGTTTGAGAAGCTTTGGCAGAACACTACAAGAAAAAACAATGCCAATCACGAGCCTGTCAGGGACAATAACAAAGGACATTATCAGGTTGATTAATGAGTTTGGAGAAACCTTTTCTTCCGTGTATCATCCTGAAGAAAACTTCTACCTACTTACTTTTGTTAGTCAAGACATTACTTTTTGTTTTGACGTTAGGGGGACTTTGGAAAACGGGTCCTATAGAGCAACACGCTGGCCGGGTACTGGGTTTAATTGTTTTGAACGTAAAGATGACGGTACATTACTTATAGGGACTTCTGACGGAATAGGGAGCTACTCTGGTTATCAGGACAACGGCACTGCCTACAGATTTAAATATATTAGTCCTGAATTAACTTTTGGAGACACTTCTAAACTTAAGTTCATAAAGAAAATTAGACCGACTGTTGTAGGCGGTAGTGAAACAACAATTTACTTAAACTGGGCTTATGATTTTGGGTCTGTATTAACTTCAGTTCCTTTGGCTTTATCCAGTCAGTCAACTTCAGAGTTCAATGTTGACGAATTTAACATCGGTCAGTTTTCTTCTGGACAACTAACTTCTAGAACTGGTATTAATGCTAATGGCAGTGGATCAACTTTGGTTATTGGCATGGAAGCTGACATTAATGGACAAGAGTTGTCTTTACAAGAAATCAATGTACTTGCACTTTTAGGTAGAACGTTATGATTAATTATGTTATGTGTTTATTGTTAGTTAGTGGAGGAACCTGCTAATGGCTTGGTATGATTTTATTGTAGATGCTTTAGGAGGCGAGGATAAGTGGCAAGAAAATGCTGCTCGTCTTGGCTTAGGAGGCTTAGGCGCTAGTCTAGCTTTACAGAGCTACGAAGACATTGGCGGGATTGGCGAACGTGCTTATGGTGAGTTTACCGGAGAAGGCGGTCTTGCAGAGCAACTGTCAGGAATGCTTGAGTTTCAGCCATACACCGTAACTTCAGCTACTGGCAGTCAGTTCGGTATGACACAAGACCCAACTACGGGTGAAATGCAGTATCAACTGCAGTTGTCTCCTGAAGAACAGGCGTTGTATGAGCAGCAGCTAGGCAGGGCTGGAATGTTCTTTGAACAAGCGGCAATGCCTGTAACTGATCGTGAACAAGAAGTTTATGGGCGTATGCGAGCAGCAATGTCTCCTGAAGAGGAGCGTCAGAGGCTTGCTCTGGAGCAGCGTTTGGCTGCACAGGGACGCTTGGGTGTTACTACGGGCATGTTTGGTGGGACACCAGAAGCACTTACGCTGGCTAAAGCACAGGAAGAAGCTAGAAATCAAGCGATGCTCAATGCAATGCAGTTTGCAGGACAAGAGCAGCAACGCTTGGCTGGCTTAGGTACGGGTATGTTGGCTGCTGGTTATATGCCACAGGCACAGGTGTTAGCTGGTATTCAACCCGGAATGACTGCTGCTGAACAACGTAGGCAAGCACTTTCTGAGCAGGCTGGAACATACGGACAGACCTATGCTGCTGGTTTGGAAGCACTGTTGACTGCTGCACAAGCAAAAGCTAACTTAGCTGGTGGTTTCGGAAGTAACATCGCTTCTGAAGCACTTGGCGGCTTGTTCGGATAAGAGGAGAATACAATGGCTACATTTTCACAAGGGTTCCTAGCAAACTTAGGTCGCCCACAAATGGCCGAAAGTTTGTTTGGCTTGGGTCGTACCATTGGTGGACTTCCCGGCCAAGCACAAGAGCGCAGAAAGCGGGAGCAGTTTAACCAGCTGATGCAACAGGCTCAAGGTGCACAAGGCGCTGGCGATTTTGTCAGCATGAAGCTTCTTTCTCAGCAATTGGCAGACGCTGGCTATACTAAAGAAGCAGGACAGCTTATGCAGTCTGCTGTAGAGCTGGAGAAAAAGAACAAGCAACAACAAGCTGTTTCAGGCTTATTTGAAGGAAGTCCAACAGAAGAAACTGTAATGGCTGGGGCAAAACAGTTACTAGCTACTGGTGATGTTGAAGGAGCTATGCGTCTTAGGGAAAAAGCCGTATCTTTAGGAGAAACAGAAAGAGCTAGACAAGCAGGTACAGCCGCTATCCAGCAAGAACTTCAAGGATACATGATGGACCCTAAAGCTTCTCCAGAAGTAAAACGGATGGCTAATCAAATATACCGTGGTTTTGTGGTTGGCCGTATGCAGCCTGAAGCTGTAGAACAACAACTGAAAAACTTAAGAACTCTTGCTCAGCCAAGAACTAGAGGAAGCATGGCTGCTCCTCAAATTGTTGAAGTTCAACGTAAAGATCCTAAAACCGGAGAAGTACAAAATATAAAAGTAGAAAGAAGATTCAATCCAGTAACCGGAGAACGTGAAGAAGAGTTACTGGGTTTTGTAATTCCTGAAGAAAAAGACGAAGTTAAAGAATCTACTACCTTACTTAAAATTGAAAACACTTTGACACAAGAAGTTAGAGAAATTTCCAGTAAAGCAAGAAGAGCAGAAGAACTAGCAATAGGTCTGGAAAAGTATGATCCTGTTGGCGGTGTGGCAGGATCACTTACAGAATACATAAAAGAGGTTAGTGGAGAACAAGATGCTATTTCTGCTTTAAGGACAGAGGCTAGTCGTTTAACAACCGGAGAAGCTGTAGCTAATCTACCTAAAGGTCCTGCTTCAGACAGAGATATTGCTTTGGTTTTAAAAGGCGTTCCTCCAGCTAATGCTAAGGCTGATTATTTAGCTCAATATGCAAGAGGCGTAGCTAAAATGCAACAAGCGGAAGCAGACTACAAAAGAGAACAGTTAAACTGGCTAAGCAAAAACAGAAGCTACAAAGGTTTTAATGCTTACATGACAAAAAAGAAAGTTGAAGAGCAGTTTGCTATTGTTCCTCCAGAAGCGTTACAAGAAATGGAAGCAAACCTAAACGATCCTGTGCATCGAAATTCTTTTATCAAAAATTTTGAGTTTGATTACGTCCAGTATAAAAAAGAACTAGAAGACGCTAAAAATATTTTAGAAGGTATTTAAAATGGCTGAAACAGATCCTTTTGCAAAATATATAATACAAAAAGAAACTTCTGAACAACAAGTTGCTGAAGAGTTTGATCCTTTTGCAAAATACGCTACTCCCGTAAAAGCTAATAAGATAGAAGAAGACATAGCAACAGGAGAATGGACAAATCTTGATAGTCTGTCTGGTGCTTTGATTTTTCTTGAAGGAGCTACTTTAGGCTGGTCTGATGAAGTAGGCATTGGTCTTGCATCTTTAGCCATGAGTGCAGGCTCTGACGAAACTCAAGAAGAAATCTATGATAGATTGAAGAAAGACTATGATTCAATGCAAGAAAGTTTTTCAGAAAGACACGGTGGAGTCGCCACAGGCTTGGAAATAGCAGGAGCTGTTGTCAGTCCTATTTCTAAAATAAAAGTAGCATCAGGTTTAACTGGTTTAGTTGCTAGAGGTGCTTCTGAAGGCGCTATTTATGGCGCAGGTAAAGCAGAAGACGTTGAGGCAATGAAAACAGAAGCTTTTAAAGGTGCTCTTGCAGGCGCAGTTGGAGCTTCTGTAGTAGGAGCAGGAGGTTGGTTACTTAAAAGAAAGATTCAAGCACCTCTGGACACAGAAAAGGGTTTTGTTCCGTTGACTTTAGCAGCCGACAAAACAAAAGGATCTTCTGAAGCACTTTTGCAGACTTTCTATCGTGATATTGTTGGTCCTTCTTGGGGAGGTAAAGGGTTAGTTAGAACACAAGAAGAAGCTGTTGTTGGTCCTTTGCTTGCTGCTCAAAAACAACGTCAAAAAGCACTTGTAGAGCTAAAAGATGTTTCTTCCAATGAAGCTAAAGAAGCTACAAAACAATTAAATGTTGCGTTAGAAAATCTTAGAGACTCTACAAAAGCGCAAAAAGAAGGAATAGAAGAAGCCGCCAAAGAAACCGCTGAAATTGTGAAAGGAGATTACTCGAGGTTTTTAGGCAAAGAAGGTGCGATAATAAACAGAGCAACAAAAAGAATACAGAACAGCATTGATGTAAACTCCGATGCTTTTCGTTTATCTGCTTTTATGTCTTCTCTGCCTGCAGGTACAAAAGTAAGGCAGGCTGAAAGCATTGTAGAGGCTCAAAACCCTAATATAGCAATGCTTCGTTTAGAGAACTTATGGGCAGAAGAAGGCTTTAAGTCTATTAAAGGAAGGTCATTTACTTTAAAGCCTGATGAGTTGTTACAAAAAGTTACTGAAAGAGTTTCTCAAAACCCGCAGCTTCAGCTTTTAGCTGTTAATAAGTCAGAGGTTGCTTCTTTAGTAAACAACAGCATGGAGTTATTAGCTGCAAAGAGAAACCCCAAAACAGGTAGAATATCTGGCGAAGATTTATCTGCCGTAAGAAGTGCTTTTGGCACTGCTGCTGCTTCTAAATCAGATGTTGGAGGCCAGTCTGTTTTAATGCAAAATCTGTACAGAGAAGTTCAGCAAGCAGTCGATGAGCAAATGAAATCACAGCTTTCTGCTAAAGGTTTAAAAGCTTTTGAACAAGATTTAGAAGCATGGGCGACTCATTCTGTTTTGAAAGACAGTGTACTAAAGGCATCCACTAAAACAGGAGTAAATGGTAAGTTTTCTCCGGATGACTGGATTGCTGCTATAAAAACCAACTCTCCAAGACAAGCTAGACAAGGAAGAGGTCCATTAAGAGCAGAAGCAGAAAACTTAGCGGCATTAAACAAGAAAAACGAACAGACTATTGTGGAAGCCGCCAACAAACTCTCTGAAAAAATGGTAACCAGAAGAGAAAGAGAACTAACGAGAATAAATAATAAAGCCAAAGCGGAAAGAACTTTTCTTGCCGAACAAGTTAAAAAACAAAGGGCTTTATTGAGAAACGATCCAGAAGTAGCTAACAAATTAGCTGAGAATACTCAAAAGATAAAAGCATTAGAAGAAGAGATAGCAACTTCCGGAGAAGAACTCGTTTCTATAGGCAAAGCCAGAACACCAGAAAACCCATCTTGGTTTCATAGCTTAGCTGCTACTGGAACTTTGGCTGGTGCAATGAGCGGCGCTGGTTTCGCAGTTGCTGGTCCGATAGGAGGTGGTTTATCTTTAGGCGCTGCTTTAAAAGCAGGACAGGTACTGTCTTCTCCAACTGTGCAAAGAACTTTAGCAGGTCAGGCTGCGCCTCAAGCAGCTGCTCAGCGGTTTGTTCAGACTCCAGTAGGCCAACAAGTGAGACAAGTTTCGCCGCTTTTGGGAGCAAGGTTTGGGGCTATGCTTACAACCCAGTAAAACAACAGGGGCCAATCAAGGCCCCCTTTAGTTTCACACTTCACACACTCCAGACACACACGCTAACTGCTGTGCACCTTCGGTCATGTCACTGGCCTCCACGATGTCCCACTCAATGTTGTCTGGGAACTCCTTAGCAAGCGTCTTGTAAGTCTCAAGATCCACAGGCTCATAGGGCGCTTGCTGGTACGTGTGTTCTGAGTAAGGCAAGAAACTGATGCCGCTCACCTTGTCGAACTTGTTGTACAGCCACTGTCCCACCTCAAGAAACTCATCGTCCCTGTAGTAGCACGTCATGGACGGCTTGTGTTCACACCAGTGGTCCTGATACATCTCCCATAGCTCAAGCTGCTCCATAGCACCCATGTCAGAAGCCACTACAGCGCCTTTGGGGGACTTTATGGGGAACGAGAATACCTTAGTACTGGGTGACATCACGTCGTCCTCTACAGGGACTCCTGAAGCCTCTAAGACAGAACACAGTGGATCTCGTGCGTCAGCTCTTACTCGTCGAATGTACTGATCTGAGTATCTAGGATGTATGCCTGATGCGCTATCAACCAGCTGAGACACAGTACCGGAAGGCTTAACAGCAGTAATGGCAGCGCTAACGCTAATGCCAAGCCGTTCAGCCCACTTACGGTTAGTCTTAATAGCTTCCTTCTTAAGCTCTTGTAGCCAGTACTTGAGTTCATCTTTGCTCTTCCTCCCCGACATCACTGGGTGATCCATGATGCCAGTCAGGGACACGCCAAGTAATGCCTCTTCTTTTGTGTTGTCACTCCAGATCTTACGCAGGTATCTGAAGTCGGTTAGTGTTGCTTGTAGAGTGCCAAGGATAGTTGCAGTTCGTACTTTCCGTCGGAGACTGTCGAGACTATCGGTTGCCCTGATGACAACTTCTGACAAGTTGCAGAACTGATACGGTCTGAGGATGATCTCTGAGCATGGGTTAGTGCCAAAGTCATACGTGGCGTCTCTACGTTCATTCTTTGCAGCCTGTCGTTGACTTGCGACACGGCTAAAGACACCTCGTTCACCTGATCTGGACTCATACAAGCTCTTCCACTCGTTCAGAAATGCTTCAAAGTCAGGTTTCTCTGTGTAGCAAGCAGAGTTGTTAGCCAAGCCACGCTGTGGATTATCTACCCACCACTGCCCTGATTTAGCTCTTCTTATTCTATCGTCAGTGAGGTTACTGAGACTGATGAGAGCACTTCTTCGGACTCCTCCAACGACGACGATCTGTGCAATCTTACAGCAGATATCGTGACATTCGATGGAACTAAGTTTTCGTCCAGCAGCTTGGCGAAAGACATCAATTGTGAATTGAAACAGGTCAACAAGAGGTTCTGGACCACTTGCTCTACCTCCGAAGGTTTTAAGTGTTGCCCCTGCAGGTCTAACTCCAGATACGTCCCACTTTGGAACTTGGCCACTAAAGAGCATTGCGATAAGCTCGCGGTATGCTTTTGCCCACCCAATCTTGCTGTCAGCGACGTGTACAACGGTATCTGTATCATGAAACTCCTCTGCGACTTCTGGTAGCTTTGTGATGTACTGACGTTCCACACTGAAGCCGACACCAGTGCCACACATCAAGACGTACATCATCTCGTCAAATGCTTTTGGGTGATCAATGGGCAAGTAGGAGCAGTTGAAGCCAGCTACATTGTCCCTGTCCAGAGCCTCACCTGCGGTCATCAAGGCTCTCATGCTGGGCATTACGTCCAGCTTGTAGATGTCGTCGTAGAGTCCTGTAGCTTCCTTACGTGTGATCTTGTCTTTGTTGACCCAGAAGTCTAGGTAACGGTTGACTGTCTCTAGCCATGTCTCCCTGCGCTGCTCCTCTGGTAAGTATCTTGCGTAGCGTGACTTGTGTACATATTGCTGGTAAAGATCCATACTAATACGCTCCTCTATGTTGTGTAGCAAGCTTAGTTTGTCGGACGCCATTGACTTGTCTGTATACTGTCATTGGCGAAACTCCTAACTGTTTTGCTATCTTTCTATAAGACGTGTTGTCTTCTCTTAGTTGCTTGATAACAGCGAGGTCTAACTTGATCTGTCGAGCATCGTAGTCTGGGTTGTGTAGCTGGTTAAGCTTAGGTGCTTTCTCTTTAATAAGAAGTTCCTCTAGCTCAAGAGCTTCTCCTTTAGACAGACCTCTTTCAACTACTGTTACCCAGTCACAAGGAAGCCTACCTTTTCCCATCTGCTCTTCTTTCCAGTTGTGACGTTCCTTAGTATCTCCTTGCATATGTCCGCAATGCCAAGCACGCCCCTTCTGTCCCATACCGACGTATACAACGTCGTCATCTTCTTTGTAAACATAAACATAATATGCGTCCATTAGATCTCGTAGTCTCCTCTTGTAATTAGTGTTAGTTTTAGCTGGTCCAGTAGGAAGTACAGCTGATGTGTGTCTAGGTTTGTAGAGATGACAACGTAGTCCTCTGACTTGACTATACAGAAGGCGTCCTCATAGCTGTCTAGATCCTCCACTGCAGAAATAGCCCCAAATACCGTTGATACTGGTAGTTTCTCATCCTTGTCTCCGAAGTGTCCTTCAATTACTTTCATTAGATTAGCTCCTGTATCAGTCTGTCTACGTACCAGCGACACTTCCTAAGATCCTCTACGGGTTTGTTCTTGTAGGTGTAGCGCCAAAGATACTTCACTGCGTTTCCCTTGAGATACCCTCTGAACTCTGTGTCGGACATGGAGGCTTTGATACCGTCGATGGCTTCGATGCCGCCCTTGTTGTAATGCTCTGGTCGCTCTACTGGGTCAGTTAGTACTTCTTTTGCTACAGCATTGACAACGCCTAGCTCCTTGATGTCCTTCTTCATCTGAGTCCACTCGTCTTCTTTAGCATTGTCAATACTCATCTTCGTCCTCCTCTTCATCCACTAGTTCCTCTTCAAACCTGTCCAAACGATTAATCAGTTTGTCTTCAAAGCGATCCATGAGTTCTTCCGATGATATCTCTAGTGCCTCTAACAAGTCGTCTGGGTCATAGACACGCAGTATTCTTTCCTTGATTTCATCCATTGTTAGAGACATCGCTAATTAACTCCTGAAGTGTATCTATAGTATACCACATAATTTCTTCTTTGTCACACCATTGTGCCATCGTCATGGTAGCTCCTTTCCTAATCTTCTTGTTGGGGTGCATCAGGACGAACACCAGCCTCTGGTTCTCAGGTAGACTGTCCCTGACACTCTTGTACTTCTTAGTGTCTCCGTCCCTGAAGAACCCTTTGCACTCCACCAGCGTCCCTGTAGCTTCATGTACGAAGTCCGGTTTGTAGTTCCTATGGATTGTGTAAGGTACTGTAAACGGCTCATACAGGAAGCCATGGAGATGCTGTGACACATCCTTTTCAAACTTACTACGGAAGTTCAATTTCTGGAACCTTCGGCTCATTTACTACCTCTACTAAATAACGTGGACCTGATGAATATGCGAAGCCTCTTACTTGAGGCCAACATTGCTTTTTGTAGGCACAGTATGAGCATCCGACGGCGAGTTTCTGGTTGCCACTCTTTCCATCTGCGATAGATTCGTAGCAGACTTCTGGCGGTGTCGGCTGCTCCACTAGCTTTTTTATGTGGTCAATCCGATCTTCAATGCTGTAGGAGATCAGGTCATACACAGGCGCTTGTGTGTCCTCTGAGTCATACATGAGGTACGTCAAGTGACCATTCTGCTTGTCCATAGCGAGCCAGCCAAACTTGGTTGCACCTTCTGCATGTGCGTATCCTTTGATCTGTGCTATGTATCCAAACGGATCATCATAAGCCAGTGACCCATCTTTGAACTTCCTGAAGCCATATGTGGACACTGACTTGACATCGGTAACGATACCGTCAATCTTACAATCCATGTGTCCCTTGATCCCGTTGACTTCACACACCTTCTGCTCGTCAGTCACCTCGTGTCCAGCTGCACGAGTAAGGAAGAGCAGTAGTTCTTCAATGAGATGCCCATAGAGGAACTTCACGTAAGTGTGTGGCGGTATTACTTCACTAGGCTCCACTTCGTTAAAGAGGTTCCACAGGTAGCGATCTTCGCGCCCTATGTTGGACATACGGAGTGTCCTGTTGTCCCGCTTCTTCTGTTCACCGAACTCCTGACGCATCAGGTCCTTGACGTTCTCGCCAAACTGCTCTATAGCAGCGTCGATGTCCACTCCTTCTTCTACCTCTTTGGTTGACACTACTTTGTAGATGTCGTCCACTAGGTTGTATATGTTTTTCATTTGTACTCTTCCGTTATGTTGGAGACAACTTCCGTTGCCTGTTCCGGTGTGCACTTGAACCACTCACCTCTACGCTCGTAAGTCTTCTCTAGTTCAGCATGTGCTGCTGCTTCTGCACTCCTCCGGTTACTTACGTCCCAGAAGCTGTGCAAGTGGTAGTCCCTGAATGGTGAGGAAGTTTGGTAGCCATTCAAGCGGTCCTCTGAGTCAATAGCCATCCCGACTTTAACCCAGCCATCAAAGTTTGGATTAGTAATGATGTACACCTGTCCCTCCACACTTGTTTCGTACTTAGCTAGACTACTGAACGCTGCGTCTTCAAACGTCTTGTAGCGTCCGGGTTTATGTAATGGGTGTTTTTTGGATATGTACTTACCATTAACATACATTGCTTGGTTAAATCTTTTTCTTAAGGTTGATGCCCTTTCTCTAGTGTGATTTCCACTAGAAATACTGGTTCCTGTTTCGGGATAATAGTACCACCATTCACCATCAACAAATTTGTATCTCTCTAGGTTTTTTGCGTAAGCTGCCATTGGGTTTTTAGGTATTTGTTGCGTCATCAGTGTGTCTCCGCCCATGTTGTTCCAACTTTGTACTCTCCGTCAAGGGGGCATCTGAGGTCAAACTCCAAACCCGCCGCCTTGAGGCACTCAACTGCAAGCCAGCCGTACTTCTCTGCTTGTGCTTCTGCAACCTCTGCTTGAACCTCGTCATGTATGTTCCCTATGAACTTGTAGTCAATCTTCCATTGCTTAGCGTAGTCATCAAGAATCACCAGTGCCTTCTTCATCACGATAGCACCAGCTGCTTGTAACAACGTGTTCAGTGCAGCATGTTCGGATCTGACGTGAAGCCTCCTTCCGTCAAGTCCTGTAAGATAGCCTCTCCCAGCAGCTCTGCTAACTCGTTCTCGTAGACTTTCAAGAGCAGGTGTATTTCGTAGAAATCTCTGCTTAAGCTTTGCGCCATCAGATGCGCTTC
>Ga0208767_1001803_pt1 | contig 16641 bp, 10 predicted proteins | sample VirMetDEL_Mar_21_FD_184514 | JGI IMG/M metagenome (GOLD analysis project Ga0208767, IMG submission 184514) | Aqueous microbial communities from the Delaware River and Bay under freshwater to marine salinity gradient to study organic matter... | ecosystem: Environmental > Aquatic > Marine >... | reverse complement strand
GAGAGCAAAGTATACAGAAATATAAGAATGAATTATCTATTAATGGTGATTTATCTTATCTTAATTTAGATTGGAAGCCTGTACCTATTATACCTAAGTTTGTAGATATAGTAGTTAACGGAATACAAGAAAGAACATATGATTTAAAAGCATATTCAGTTGATGAAACCGCAAGTAAAGCAAGAACTAAATTTGTTAATGATATGCTTAACGATATGTATGCTGCAGAGTATGCAAATAAGTTACAATCAACAATAGGTATAAATACATTTACAAACGACCCTACAACTATACCACAAGATGAAGATGAATTAAATCTTCACATGCAATTAAACTATAAACAATCAATAGAAATTGCACAAGAACAAGCAATAAATAATGTATTTGCTTTAAACAAATACGATTTATTGAAGAAAAGACTTGATTATGATATAGCTGTACTAGGTATGGCGTGTGTTAAAAATAGTTTTAATACAGCTGAAGGAATTAAATTAGAATATGTTGACCCAGCTGATTTAGTTTATTCATATACTGAATCACCATACTTTGATGATATATACTATGTAGGTGAAGTTAGAAGAGTTAATATTTCAGAACTTAAAAAACAATTTCCATATTTAACAAATGAGGATATTGAAAAGTTACAAAATAATGGCGCTGCAAATACTAAGCTATATAATAAAACATATACTACATCAGATGCTGAAGATAAAAATTATGTTTATATATTATATTTTGAATATAAAACTTTTGAAAACCAAGTATATAAAATAAAACAAACAGCAACTGGTTCTGAAAAAGCAATAATTAAGACAGACGAGTTTAATCCACCTAAAGATGCAAGATCAAGATTTGAAAAAGTAAACAGATCAATTGAAGTTTTATATTGCGGTGCTAAAATTGTAGGTCAAGAAAAAATACTTAAATGGGGTAAAGCAGTAAATATGACAAGACCAAAGTCAGATATTACTAAAGTACAAATGAGTTATTCAATTGTAGCCCCAAGAATATATAAAGGTAAACCAGAATCATTAGTAGGCAGGATGACTTCATTTGCTGACATGATTCAAATAACACATCTTAAATTACAACAAGTACTTTCAAGAATGGTGCCGGATGGTGTGTATCTTGACGCAGATGGATTAGCCGAAGTTGATTTAGGTAATGGTACCAATTATAATCCACAAGAAGCATTAAACATGTATTTCCAAACTGGTTCCGTTATTGGTAGATCAATGACACAAGATGGTGATTTTAATGGGGGTAAAGTTCCTATTCAAGAATTACGTGCTGGTGGCGGTAATGCTAAAATAGCTAGCTTGATACAATCTTACAATTATTATTTACAAATGATGAGAGATGTAACAGGTCTAAATGAAGCAAGAGATGGTAGCACGCCAGATAAAAATGCATTAGTTGGTATACAAAAAATTGCAGCTGCAAATAGTAATACAGCTACAAGGCATATATTACAAGGTGGCTTATATTTAACATTAAGAACTGCAGAGGCAGTGTCATTAAGAATAGCGGATGTATTAGAATATTCAAATACAAAACAATCATTTATACAATCATTAGGTAAATTTGATATGGCTACATTAGCAGAAATAAATGATTTACATATACATGACTTTGGTATATTCTTAGAATTATCGCCTGATGTAGAAGAAAAGCAATTGCTTGAAAACAATATTCAAATGGCAATTTCACAAAAGCAAATAGAATTAGAAGACGCTATTGATGTAAGAGAAATTAAAAATCTTAAATTAGCTAATCAATTATTAAAGCTTAGAAGAAAACAAAAGTTTGAAAAAGATAGACAATTACAAATGCAAAATATTCAAGCACAGTCTCAGGCAAATGCTCAATCAGCACAAGCAGCGGCTACAGCGGATATGCAAAAACAGCAAGGTATTGCTGATAGTAAAGTAAAAATTGCACAAGCACAAACACAATTTGATATTCAAAAATTAGAAAGAGAAGCTGCAATTAAGAAAGAATTAATGGAATTTGAATTTCAATTGAATGTACAGCTTAAAGAAGCTGAAGCAGGTGTAATTAAAAATAAAGAGAAGTACAAAGAAGATCGTAAAGACGAGCGAACAAAAATACAGGCTACTCAACAGAGCGAGCTTATAGACCAGAGAAAAACTGGCAAGCCACCAAAAGATTTTGAATCTGCTGGATTTGATAACTTAGGTGGGTTTGGTTTAGAGCAATTTGAACCAAGATAAATTTTTTAATAATTATATAATATTTTATTATGGCAGAAGAAATTAAAGTACAAGCTGTAGAAGCGGAAGAACCAAAATCTATAGCACAAGAAGAACAAGAGGTGTTAGAAAACGCTGGCGTTACCGTAGAAGACGACGGCATGTACAAGATTGATCTAACAAAGTTTAACGAAAATCCACAAGAAGATGCCGTTCAAGAACAAGAAACAGAAGATGGCGTGCTACGCGGAAGCAGCGAGAATGAAAAAGCTGGGGAAGAAGCCGAAGTGGAACTGCAAGAAGTACGCGAAGAAGAAAGCCCGATAATAGAGGAGGTTACAGATGAAGCAGATACAGTTAACGATACAGGAGTGGAAGGAAGCGATGAAGCTACCGAGTCCACACCGCAACAAGAAGAAATACTACAGGAAGAAGAAGCACAAAAACCAGAAATAAACTTACCTGAAAATATACAGGAATTAGTTAAATTTATGGAAGAGACTGGCGGAACTATAGAAGATTACGCTAGGCTAAATGCAGATTATTCTAATGTAGATGATGATACTCTATTGGTTGAGTATTATAAACAAACTAAGCCGCATCTTTCATACGAAGAAATTCAATTTTTAATGGAAGATAAATTTTCAATAGATGAGGATTTAGACGATGAAAGAAACGTGCGTAGAAAAAAATTAGCTCTTAAGGAGGAGGTTGCGAATGCTAAAAACTTTTTGACAGGGTTGAAGGATAAGTATTACAAAGAAGTCAAGTTGGGTTCTAAGTTACTACCGGAACAGCAAAAAGCTATAGAATTTTTTAACCGCTATAATGACGAGCAAAAATCAGCTAATGAATTATTGGCGAAGCAAACATCACATTTTAAAAATGAAACTGATAAAGTATTTAACAATGAATTTAAAGGTTTTAACTTCAATGTTGGAGACAAAAAATATCGTTTCAATATTAAAGATGTTAATAAGGCGAAAGAAAATAGTAATTTATCAAATGTTTTTGATAAATATGTTGACAAAAATCAAATGATGGTTAACGCTAAAGACTTTCACAAATCCTTATTTGCCGCTTCAAATCCAGATGCTTTAGCAAAACATTTTTATGAGCAAGGTAAATCCGATGCAATAAAAGAAATGTCGGCAAACGCTAAGAATATTAACATGGACCCAAGAAAAACATCTGACGGTTATGTTGATACTGGCGGTGTTAAAGTTAAAGCAATTAGTGGAGATAATAGTTCAGGGTTGAAATTGAAACTTAAAAACTATTAATTAAACTTAAAAATTATTTAAAATGGCAAACGCAAGTTTTTCGTTGCCTAGTGAGTTTACTCCTTATGCGAGTAAAGTTGCTACAACGAGTAATTATTTAAATTTCCACGGTAGTGGTGGGGCTAACTGGTCTCAGCAGTATTTACCAGAGTTATATGCTCAGGAAGTGGAAAGATACGGGAACAGAAGTATTTCTTCTTTCCTAAGAATGGTAGGTGCTGAAATGCCTATGGCTTCTGATCAAGTTGTTTGGTCTGAGCAAGGTAGATTACACTTAGCTTATGAAGGAGCTGCTATTACAACAGCTGGTCTTATCACTATTGCAAGTAGTGGTACTCACGCAGTAAGAGTAGGTCAAACAGTATTAGTAAAAGGTGGTGGTGTTGCTAACCCAGTAAGATGTTATGTATCTGTGGTGAGCTCTGATAATACACAATTAACTGTAATTCCTTATTCTGGTGCTGCTACATTTGGAGCTTTATCAGGATTTGACGCTAATGAAACTGTTGATTTCTTTGTTTACGGTTCTGAATTTGTAAAAGGAGCAGGTGCTATGGATGGTGCTGTTACTCCAGAATTTCAATCATTTACTAACAAACCAATTATTTTAAAAGATAAATTTGAAATCTTTGGTTCTGATACTGCTCAAATTGGTTGGGTAGAAGTAAGTGGTGAGGCTGGACAAGCAGGTTACTTATGGTATCTAAAAGCTGAAGGTGACACAAGAGTAAGATTCGAAGATTATTTAGAAATGGCTATGGTTGAAGCAGAAAAATCTGTAGCAGCTGGCGGTACTGATTCAATCTTAGGAACTGTTTCTGGAACTGAAGGTTTATTTAAGGCGGTTGAGTCTAGAGGTATTGTTGCTACAAACGCATTTGATGTTGTAGGTGACGTTATTTCTGACTTTGACTTAATCTTAAAGGAATTAGATAAGCAAGGAGCTATTGAAGAAAACATGTTATTCCTAAATAGATCTGCTAACTTATTAATGGATGACGCTCTAGCTAATATTTCTGCTGGATCTGCAGGTGGTACTGCTTTTGGTGTTTTTGAAAACTCAGAAGATATGGCACTTAACCTTGGATTTAGAGGATTTAGAAGAGGATCATACGATTTCTATAAGACTGACTGGAAATATTTAAATAACAAATCTACAAGAGGATTATTCGATGACATCAAAGGTATTTTAGTACCTGCGGGAACATCATCTGTTTATGACCAAATTATGGGTAAAAACATCAGAAGACCTTTCTTACACGTAAGATATAGAGCTGGTGAAGCGGATGACAGAAGAATGAAATCTTGGATTACAGGTTCAGTAGGTGGAGCTGCTACAACAGGAGATGATAAGATGGAAGTACACTATCTATCAGAAAGATGTTTAGTAACTCAAGCTGCTAATAACTTTGTGTTATTTAAGTAACATTTATTAAAGGTAACGGGTGCTTCGGCACCCAGTGCCTTTTGTTTAATTTTTATTATATTATATCATGGCAAAAAAGAAAATAGCAGAGGTGGCTGTTGAAGAACCAGTAGTGGTTGCTCCACCAAAAAAAGAAACAAATCCTAAGTGGGAATATAAAGATAGACAATATTATTTATTAGGTGATTCTCAACCTATAGTATTTATTCTTAAATCAAGAAATATTATGTGGTTTGATGATGAAATGGGATATGAAAGAGAAATAAAATATACTTTAAATCAAAAAACACCATTTGTTGATGAGTTTAAAGGTAATTCAAGACTTGATCATATTATATTTAGAGATGGTGTATTATTTGTTCCTAAGGAAAAAGTTGTATTACAACAAATACTATCAAAATATCATCCAGATTTAAATCGTTTATACGCAGAAAGAAATGATGAAGCAGACGCTGAAGAAGATTTAAATTATATGGAAATTGAATTTGATGCAATTCAAGCCGCAATGGCAATGGATATTGATCACGCAGAAGCAATAGTAAGGACAGAAGCGGGATCTAAGGTATCTAAGATGAGCTCTAAAGAAATTAAAAGAGATTTATTTATAATGGCTAGGAATAATCCACAATTGTTCTTAGAATTAGCAAATGATGAAAATATTAACATTAGAAATATAGGTATTAAAGCTGTGGAAACAGGTATGATAATTTTATCTAATGATAATAGAACTTTTAAGTGGGCTAAAAATGATAGAAAACTATTAACAGTGCCGTTTGATGAAAACCCATATTCAGCATTAGCTGCATGGTTTAGAACAGACGAAGGTATTGAAGTTTTCCAAGTAGTAGAGAAAAAACTTAAATAAGTTGTTTATAGTGGTTAGGCCGCTATATGCGGCTTAATCATTATATAAAAAAAATATTATGGCAATATCAGTTGATAACGTATATAAAACAGTACTATCAATATTAAATAAAGAAGGAAGAGGTTATATTACACCTGAAGAATTTAATAAAATTGGATCACAAGTTCAACTTGATATACTAGATCAAAATTTTCATGATTACAATCGTGCAGTTGTAAAACATACAAGAGGCATGGCTGTTAATGGTTATGGCAATATACCTGAAAGAATAGAACAAAAGCTTGACCCTTTTTATGCATTTGCTGATATTACATTAAGTAATGGTGTTGGTACTTTACCAACTGACCTATATAGAACAATATCAATTAGCGTATCTAATAAAACATTAGAGTTAGAAAAAGTTGATAAAAAAACATTATCTTACCTATTATCTTCACCTTTAACAAAACCAACAACATCATTTCCTGTATATTATCAGAGAGCAACAGATATTATTGTTGAGCCTGCATTAACTGATGGAAGTTGGACATTAGGTAATTTAAAACTTGAATATATTAAAACACCTGCCGATGTAGTATGGGCATATACATCTTCTGGTATTGGTGTATTAACATATTCAACAAGTACTGGTTCCGGTGTAACACCAACAACAGGTTATGTAGATTTTACATTACATGAATCTGATAAAGTACAATTAGTGCTAGGTATATTAAAATATGCAGGATTAGTAATAGAAGATCCAGCAGTTATACAAGGAGCATCACAAGAGGAAGCGAAAAAAATACAATTAGAAAATTAAAATAGATGGGATTCATAACACAAACACACTATCAGTATTATAATACTAGTCAAAAATTTACAGCTACAGCAGGGCAAACTGTGTTTACATTAACTTTTGATCCCTTACCAACAGCAGAATCAAAGTTTAAAATATTTATAAATACATCAGAAGTTGATGATAACTTATATACATATAATGCTGGTAATGGTGAAATTACTTTTTCATCTGGAAGAACAGCTGGAGATATTTTAATTGTTGAATTAACAGAACAAAGAACTGGCGACTATAGGTATATATCTTTACAAAATATAGTTAATAATTATATGATGGGATATGTAGGCGATGGTAAATTAATACCTACAGTAAAAAGAACAGATGTATTATTTCATGCTAAAAGAGGTATCCAAGAATTTAGCTATGATATAACAAGAGTTGAAAAAATACAAGAGGTTGAGGTAAGCAGTAGTTTATCAATACCTATGCCTCAAGATTATGTAAATTATGTACAACTATCTATTGTTGATGATGGTGGTATTGAACATATAATACATCCTGCAAGATATACATCAGTACCTTCAGAATCTATATTACAAGATAATGATGGTAACTATTTATTTGATGATGACGATAGCTTATTAGTTTCTAAATCTGTAACGCAAGATAGATTTTCAAATCTTGATGTAAATGATTTAACAGGCGCTTATTCAAATGAAGATATTGAATACGATTCATCAAGAGCAGGTGAAAGAATAGCTGAGTTTGGTAAAAGATATGGATTAGACCCACAATTTGCACAAAAGAATGGTGTATTTGCAATAGACGAACTTAATGGTAAGTTTACATTTAGCAGTAATTTAGTAAATAAAATAATTACTATAAAATATATATCAGATGGTATGGGCACAGACGCAGAAATGCAAGTGCATAAATTAGCTGAAGACGCAATATACAAATATATAACTTATGCAGTAGCTAGTGGTAGACAAGCTTTTCCTGAATATATTATAAATAGATTTAGAAAAGAAAGAAGAGCAGCAATGCGTAATGCAAAACTTAGATTATCAAATATAAAATTAGGTGAGCTTGCACAAGTAATGAGAGGTAAATCTAAAAGAATAAAATAAATATGCCAGAAATTAAAAATAACTTTATTCAAGGTAAAATGAACAAAGACCTTGATGATAGATTATTACCTAACGGTCAGTATAGAGACGGTTTTAACATTAGAATTTCTAAATCAGAAAATTCAGATGTAGGCACTGTACAAAATGTTAAAGGTAACAATTATGCATCTGGTTCTGCAACTTTATCATTACCTAGAGAATATCATCCAAATAATAGTACAGGGGCTGGAGAGCCTTTATTAGATACTATAGGCTATTATGCAGATTCATTAGAAGGATATATATTTTGGTTTGTTACTTCTTTTACAGGATCCACAAGTGATGATATATTAAATACAACATATACAAAGACAATAAATGTTGCCGGTAGCGATGTAACTCACGATGATGATGATCCACCTAATACAACTATTGAAATAGCTAACGCATCTAATTATACAATTGAACGAGGAATGAAAGTTACTGGAACAGGTGTTGTAGCAGATACATTTGTTCAGTCTGTAACTATTTCAAATAATACGGCAACAGTTAATTTAAATAAAATACAAAGCGGTCAAACAGTCCTTGATGGGGTAGCACTTACCTTAACACATACATGTAGAATATATTATATGAACACCAAACTTAATATACCACCTACAGTATTAATTGATAATGATAAGCTAAACTTTTCAAAAGGACATCATATACACCATGTTAATTTAATCAATAATTTATTATTTTGGACAGATAATTATAATCAGCCAAGAAGAATAAATATTGATTTAGCTATAAATGGTAATACATATATTGATAATGATTTTTTTGAAGATAAAATTAGTGTTGCACAATATATGCCTTATTCGGCACCTAAAGTAAAAATGGAGGCTGCTAATGGTACAATAATATCTGGTAACTTAGGAACTAATATTCTAGGTAGCACTAATAGAACTGATTTAACAAATGGTACTCACGAGGTTGAATTAACTGATTCAGGTGTATCAACAAGTGGTGACGGAGAAAATGCTATTTTTAATGTTACGGTTAGTGGCGGCGCTATAACACAAATTAATTTTACATCTCCAGGTAATGGATTTAAACCAGGTGATACTATAACTATGACTCCTACTGTGCCATGGATTCCTACAGGTATTGGCAGCACAAATATAGTTATAACTTTAACGGGTAATGAATTAATTGAAAATAGTAGACATATACAAGATAAGTTTGTAAAATTTGGCTATAGATTTCAATATGAAAATAATGAATATTCTGTAATATCTCCATTTACACAAACATGCTTTATTCCTGGTAAAGGTAAAACTATGAATAGGGGTTCTTATTTGAGTGGCGAAGCAGGTTTACTTTCTGCTACAGATAGAAATAATGCTTATAAAAATACAACGGTAGATTCGATGCAAAATGCAATAAATAGAGTTCATTTATTTATTGATCTACCTACAAATATAAGTAAATATAGTATAGGTGCAGTAGATGCAGGGCCATCAACTGTAGTTCCTAATTCTCATTTAATTGGATTATCACACACTGTTCATGGCGTATATCAAGATGACGCGACTAATAATCCTATTGCAAATGGGGATAAAGTATTAACAGCAAGAGGAGATGAATATACGGTTGATAGCTTTTCAATAGCCAGCCCAGATTCAACATTAACAACAACAACAAGAATTTTACCTTCAATTGTACCAAAAGAAAGATTATACTTTTTTGATTCTATAACAGCATATACAAACCCATTGAATATTAAAAAAATAGAAATAGTATATGTAGAAGCAAATAGTTTGGCAGTAAAAGTTGTTGAAACAATACCTTTAAACAATACAACCACATATTCACATAGAGTTGAACCTATAACAAATAACAAAGGTAGATTAGTTTATGGCTATTCGTATATATATAATGCATCTAAACCTATAAAAACATTACCATCAAATGAAATTACAAGAGTAATGGATTCTGTGCCTATAAAAGCACACACACAAGAAATGTCGGGCAATAGAATAATATATGGTAATTTTAAACAAAACAGACCTTTATCACAAGCAATTTCATCAAATGCTTTTAGTGTAAATAATGGTAATCAAGAAAAAATAAATAATTCATATTTATTATCTTCTGTAAAATCTGTAAGAGAATACTCTGTAGGATTGGTTTTATCAGATAGATATGGTAGACAATCTACAGTGTTTTTACCAGATGTAGCAACAACATTTGTTAAACCACAAGATACTACTTCATCTGGAATGCCAGGGGTTACACCAGGAGTTGGAGGGGCAACTTGGTCTTATGATGATATTTGGACACATTCAGTATTAAAATTAGATTTTAGTAACACAATACAAGATCTATATGATGCTGAAACAAACCCATTAGGTTGGTATACATATAAGGTTGTTGTAAAACAACCAGATCAGGAATATTATAATGTGTATGCACCTAATTTAATTGATAATATACCGGCTGCAAATAAAAAATCATGGCTAGTATTGTATGGCGATAATATAAATAAAGTTCCAAGAGATATTACAGATGTAAGTATAGAAACAGGATTAGCGGGTTCAAAAGTTCAACTATTACCTAGAATACAATATACAACTAATTATTTTCAAAACCCTGATAATGATTTTATAAGTGTTATTTCAATTGGTAAAGCAAGCGAACACAATGCTACTGTACAAAATTTTACAGGAGCAAGTGGTGATGAACTATTACCTGATTTTTATAAATCTATAACGGATCCTTTATTAGCAGAATTACCTGATGGTTTAGGTTTTAATTATTCTGGAGGCGCCGCGGCTTTTGGCAATTTAGTAACTTTAGAAACAAAACCTGTGCATTCAGCTTTAGATATATATTATGAAACGTCAACAGCTGGGTTAATATCTGATTTAAATGAATCTATATTAGCAGCAACGGGGGCTTTACCTAGCCAAATAATTATTAGCTCAAATACATTTTTAGAAAGTGCTAGTTCAGGAACAACTATTGGGGCTCTTACAACAAATGATTCTTCTGGCAATCAATTAAGTGGTGAAAGTTATGCCTTAGTAGAAGTATTTGATGGAGGTGGTAATAACAGAACAAGTGAATTTGTAGTTACAGGTTCCAATTTAAAAACAGCTACAACATTTGTGCACAAAAATAAACCAGCAGATGATTTTACAGTTACAATTCAAGTTACTGACAACGCGGGAAATACATTTAATGAAAATATATCTATAGAGTTATTAAATGTGGTACCAGCAATATTTGACGGTACTGGAAGTATGAACTTAGGGGCAAGCACACCTAGTGGAACAGAAATAAGAACAATTGTTGCTGTTAATGGAAGTGCAAATAGTTTAAGTAATAATATTGGCTTAACTTACGCAATTACTAATGGTAATTCAGCAGGTAAGTTTTCAATAAATTCATTTACAGGTGTTATAAGTACAGCTGGAACAGTAACAACAGGTGAAAGTTATACATTACAAATTACTGTATCTGATTCTGGTGGATTACAAGCAGCAGGTAATTTAAGTATTAATGTTGTAACAGTTACAAGAACTTCTTTTTATAGATCAACTGTTGGTAGAAGTACAGCTAGTCAAGCATGTAATGAATCAGCAGCTATACAAGTTTACCATGATGGCACTGGCATTTTACCTGCTAATGGCGATAAAGTATATACAACAGCAACTGGAACAACTGTATTTGATTCACAAACCTTATATCATTCAATGGCGCAAGATCCAGCTGGAATAGGTGATCAAAAATCAAGATTTAGAACAAACTCTTCAGGGGTTGTTAGCGATGTTAGCACGTGCTAACTTATTAATAAAACATGTAATAATAATATTATGCCTAATTACGCTTTAGAAGTACAATTTTTTAATACATTTATTCTTAGACCAGATGCAAATAATAAAACATATATTGAGGAATCAAGAATAAAAGGCGGATTTAATGAAGATTTCGTTAGTATTGGACCAAAAGCACACTTAGTTGATGAAAATTATTCAGAAACTAGGCGTGGTAATGCATTAATATATTCTGGCGTATACAATTCAAGGACAGATGTAAATAAAACAAATGTATTTAATGCGGCTGAAAACATAACTAGAGCGGTTGATCCAGCAAATGGTAGTATACAAAAATTACATGCTGAAGACACAAATTTAAACATACTACAAGAAGATAAAGTAAGTTATGCATTAATTGATAAAGATGCCTTATTTACAGCAGAAGGCGGTCAATTAACAGCATCAGGAGCAAAAGTTATAGGCCAAATAGTACCTTATTTAGGCAAATATGGATGTCAAAATCCTGAAAGTTTTGCCGTGAAAGGTATGCGTAAGTATTTTGCGGATAAATCAAGGGGAGCTATAATTAGATTATCAAGAGATGGCATTACAGAGATATCAGCGGCGGGGATGCGTGATTATTTTAAAGATAATTTAAAATTAGCAAATAAAGTTGTAGGTGGTTATGATGATAGTTCAGATGAATATATAGTATCGTTACAAGGAACTAACATATCAGGAACATATGACACATTGACATATGACGAAAGCGTAAAAGGCTGGGTAAGTTTTTATAATTATAAGCCAGACTTTATGTTTAGCCTAAATAAAGAATTTTATAGCTTATATCATAATAATGTATGGGAACACTATGTTAATAACAATTATAATACATTTTATGGTGAAACAGTAAACGCTAGAATAACATTTGTTGCAAATGCAAATCCTAGTGATGTTAAAAACTTTTCAGCAATAAATTATGAAGGTTCACCTGGTTGGGAAATGACAGGATCAAATACAGATTATGGGGCATATGCTACAAAAGTATTACCTTCAACAGATGATACAACAGGTGATGTAGTTTCAAAATTTGTTGACAAAGAAGGTAAATATTATTCTCAATTAATGAATACAAATGCAGGTGTGTTAGGACAAATATCAGGGGTAAGAGTATCTGGTGTAAAGGGTACTACTGCTAATGTAACTATGAAACACACATCTACAAATGAAGTTGAGTTATTCTCAGTTTCACATAATGTTACAATATCAAGTTAAATGGAATTAAATATACGCAGACTCGAAGAGTCAGACTATGAAACATTAGTTAAATGGTGGGATTGGTGGCCAGGCTGGGAAGCTCCGCCTAAAACACTTTTGCCAGATACAGGTTTTATAGTAGAAAAAAACAATGTTGGTATAGTTTCGGCTTATGTTTATATGACGAATTCTAAGACCGCTATTTTTGATTGGGTAGTATCTAACCCAGAATATAGAGAAAGTGACAGAAAAGACGCAATAAGGCTCTTAATTCAAGCCACAGAAACCGTTTTAAAGGATCAAGGTATAAAACATATATTTTCTTTTGTACGTCACAAAAATTTATTAAAAATACATGAAGATTTGGGGTGGAATATTGATAAAAAACCATCGCACGAAATAATTAAAAATTTATAACATGGCAGTATTTAGCGCAATAGCAGCCGGTAAAGCGAGGAAAGCAGCAAATCAAGCAGGGCGAGATTTAGATGCAGCTTTATCAAGTAGACAAGCAATTATTAATCCATATTCAAATGTATCAGATTTATCTGGTATGTTAAGTAATCCATTTGCAAATTTACAAGTTGCAACAGGTGCAGCAGAAATGCAAGCAGAGCAAGCGGATATATCTTTAGCTAATACATTAGATACCATTAGAAGCACAGGCGCTGGTGCTGGTGGCGCTACTGCTTTAGCTCAGGCAGCTTTAGCAAGTAAACAAGGGGTAGCAGCTACAATTGAGCAACAAGAAGCAGCAAATGCAAAACTAAGAGCACAAGGTGAACAACAATTACAACAATTACAATTACAACAGGCACAAAGAGTACAAGATGCAGATGTAATGGGTAGATCGTTTATGTTCCAAGCAAGAGAAGGAAGAGAAGTTGCAAATATAGCTAGATTAGCAGGATTACAACAACAATATAGTCAACAAAGAATGGACGCAATGGGTAGCATGGGATCAAATTTAACAAGTTTAGCAGGAGTTTTTATTCCTGGTTAAAATAAAAAATAAAATATGAGTTTACCAAAAGTTAGTTACGGAAATTATAATTACGGTCAATATGCAAATCCAACACCTGTAAAATATAAAGGTGGATTAGGAGAAGGTTTAACTGGACTTGCTGCGGGGATTATAGCCGGTAAAAAGAAAAAAAAGAAAGAAGCAAAAGAAAAACTAGAGGCAGCAGATACTACATCAGCTATTGCAGAACAAAAATATCAAGCAGCTCTAAATGAAAATATAGGTAAAGCTAGACTACAAAATCAAAAGTGGGTTATAGAACAAAAAGAAGGGTATGGTAATGCTGTAAGAGATTATAAATTAGGCACAATAGATAGAGATACATATCTTGAAAAAATGAATTATTATAATACATTATTAACTAATTTAGACACTTTTAAAGAACAAATAACTACTATTTCTAAAATGAATGATGGTCAAGATATTGATTTATCATTATTAAGAAGTAATCCTGAAGCATATAGAGCAGAAATGCATAGAAGATCTTTAAGAGATGGTAATGTATTTATAAGTACGGGTGAAAATGGTCAAGTAATGTTAGACGTAGGAACTTGGTCGAAAGATTTAGGTAAAGAAGATTCTAGAATCAATGTTACTTTACAGCAAGCAGTATCTGATCCTAGGTTTTATACACCCGAGTTATCATATAATCAAGATTTAAATAAAAACTTTGCAACTGAAGTTTTAAGATTAAAAGAATTATCACAAGGTAAAGGATTACATACGGCTATTGTTGAAGATGGCAGAGATATAGTAAAATTTGATTCTAGTAAACAAAATGAAATAATTGAATTTGTTAAAAATAACGCAAGATTGGATGGTGTTTTAATAGGCAATGATAGAAGAAAATATTATGAAGATAATATGGGTAATGGATTTGGCACATGGAAAAATACAGAAGAACAAAACAATTTAGTTGATCAAGCATTAGCTACTAGTATGACTGAAGGTTTAATGTTACAAACAATAAGTAATACTAAACATTATGACCCTAAGGAGGCCAGCGAAACAAGATCAGCTGAAATTAGAAGATTGGCACTTGAAAATGCAGCAAAATATAAAACAGGAGCTAAAGCTTTAGCATCATTTATTAGTAAAAATATAACTGAAAAAGATGGTAGTAAATTTATGACCACTCAACAAATGCAGTTAGCAATGCAAGAGGCATTAAAAGCAGGTTTAATTTTTAGCCCAATTGGAGACCAAGAAACAGGTCAATATATAGGCTTTAATGTTGTTCCTCAAAATAAACTATTTAATCCTGGTGCTGCACCTTTAATACTGGATGGTTATGATCAAAACTTTGCAGAAATAACTTTCCAAAATCAAGCGGGTCTTGTGGTTGGTGGTAATCCATTAACAAATGATTTAGACCCTAATTAAAAAATAAAAACGTTAATTGAAAAATTAAATAATTATGTACGAAATAAACGGTAGAATTTATACTTTAGAACAGCTTGAACAAGCTGCAGAAAATTATGGAATGGATTTTGATTCTTATTTTGCAAGAATGCAAGAAAAGGGTTTAAAAGAAGCTGAAAATTTTCAACTAGGCCCTGCAGGTGCGGAGACAAATGTAGGGTCAAAAAACGATACGGTCTCCAAATCGGAAAGTTCTTTTTCGGGATTACTAGATAGTATATATGAATCTAATATAGGACAAAATTATATTGCACCTATAATAAAAGGTGTGTCAACAAGTCCCACATCACCTGTAATAGGTATTGCTAGTGAATTTGCTCGTGAAGAAATAGCTAAACCAATTGCTGAAGAAGTTGGTGAAGGTTTTGTTGGTGTTTACGATGCGTTTACACAGCCAGATGAAACAAGCGTAGACGCAGAAGATATTGGTATGGGATATGCTGTTGGAAGAGGTTTAACAGAAGATCCAAAAGGATTTTTTCTTAATGCTAAAGAAATGTTCCCTAAATTTTTAGATACTTCTTTAGAAATGACAATAGACAATGCTAAAGATTTAGAAGAAACAGCAGGTATTTATGCTTTATCATGGGCATTACAGTTTGCAACAGGAAAAAGTAAACTATCCGGAAAAGAAAAAGAAGGATTACAAAAATTAGTTCAAGCAGGAATAAAAGCAAAAGATGAACATTTTGATCGTGTTGGCCTAGGTCCTCTAGGTTACTTAAATACAAGTAGAGAAAAAATTGATGGTCTTAGAGAAAATCTTAAAAAACACATATCTCAACACGAAACTACTATAACAGAAGAAATAGCAAAAGGATATAACGCTGATTGGGCAACAATTGGAGGTAGAATATTCGCAGATGGTATTGGTAGCCTACCATATACTATAGCGTCAATGAATCCTTATACAGCATTAGCAATGGGCATAGGATTAGGTGGAGATAAATTTATACAAGAATTTAACGAGGACCCAGATAAAAGCTTATTTAGACTAGGTGTAAATGCAGCAGGCACAGGTGCTATTGAAATAGCTGATGCATATCTTACTAGAAGATTTTTAAAAAGTGCTAATGTATTAAAAGGAGGCGGTAAACAAGCAGAAAACGCAGTAAAAGAAATGCAAAAAGGTTTTACTGCAAAACTTTTAGATGTGATTGGTGTTGGAGCAAAAGAAGGGGCTACTGAAATAGGACAAGCAATTGCAACCAGAATTAATGATAGAATTACATTTGATGCAAAAATAGAAAATGGTAAACTTACTTTTGGAAAAGGAAGTATATTTGGCGAAGTTGATGAGAATGGAAATGTAATTAAAGGTTCTATATTGAAAGATGTGTATAGCATAGTTGATGAAGGTATTATAGGGTTTTTTACAGGAGCAAAAATTACAGGTATTAGCAAAGCTACTACAGGCAATGAAACATTAAAAGATAGAGCTGAAATGCTTCTTATGCCAGC
>Ga0208767_1001800_pt1 | contig 16651 bp, 10 predicted proteins | sample VirMetDEL_Mar_21_FD_184514 | JGI IMG/M metagenome (GOLD analysis project Ga0208767, IMG submission 184514) | Aqueous microbial communities from the Delaware River and Bay under freshwater to marine salinity gradient to study organic matter... | ecosystem: Environmental > Aquatic > Marine >... | reverse complement strand
CATATTGTAAACAGATTCCCTGAATTGTTTTTCAGTACTGTATTTGAAAGTAAGGATAGGTTTGACATATCGGAAATAGACGGAGGTACTGTTACAATTAATACATTAGGAATGGCAATTGCATCTAGTACAACATTTGGTAGTCATGCAAGAGCGTCGTTGAAAATAAATAATCCAACAGATATTTCAGACATGTCATCTGTTACAGTTAGTATTGTTGCAGATTGTGGTAGTGCAACAGATGACACAGAGAGGTCTTTTGTTGGATGTTCAGATGTTACATTTTCACTTTCGACGACATTCAAAGTTGACACTTCTGGATCTTATATGGGATTTGCTTTTGAAAATGAGTCTGGGACATCTAATTTGTATGCAGTGTGCTCTAATGGAACAAGTAATACCAACACTCTTTTGCAGACTTTTTCATCTGGACAATCTTACGAACTAAAGATGATTAAAGATGCTACAAGTATTGAGTATTATGTAGATGGAACTCTGGCAGCAACGCATACAACAAATCTTCCAACGGCAATGCAATATGAGTTTGTGGGAGCATCAAATACTTCAGGCTCTTTGTCGGCACATGATCTACAGGTATATAAATACTCAATTATAGGTAAAGAATAATAACTACTAAATAATGCCAACAGCAGCAGAAATCAGAGCGGAAAACCGAAGACGTAACGAAGAGTTGCGACGTAGGGCTGAACAACAACAAACACTTACTCCAAATCCTTCCACAGGAAGACTCCCAATACAATCAAATGTTGTATCTGGTGCTAATCCAGGAGGAACTCAGACAAGAACACAGGCACTCAGCGATGTAAGAACATCTGCTGCAGTGGGTGGTCGTATAGGAGGTTTTAGTGGTGATCCTCATCCTGAAACAACAAGGCTCGATTCATTGTCTCAGTCTTTTGGTGCTCAATCCTTCCGAGGGCGATCAGTATTACCTGGAGAGGTATCAGGACAAGATAAGATACGTAAGGATAAGATTCTTCGAGGAGAAATACTTCCTACTCTTGGTGAGTCATTTATCAATACTGACTTTGCTGAAAGAGCAGGGATTAGTCTTCCTGACAAACCAGAAAGACAAGAGAAGGAATCAAATGAGTCATTCCAACTAAGACTGTCAGAATGGAATAATGCGCGTGCTACAGAGCTTTTTAATAAGTTTACAGCACAAACAGAGGCTCAAAGATTTGCGCGTCTTGGAGAGACTTCTGGAGACTTTACACCTACAGACTTTCAAGATGACATCGATGCTGATGATCCAGAACACGAATTTAACATACAACACAAGGAGGATTTAGGTAGGCTTAACGCAGAGATAGAGGCAGCAAAGCAGAAAGAGATACAAGCACGATTGGCACGTGTCTCAGGGGCTACGCCAAAAACCAGAGAACTTATTGAGAAGCAGGTTCGTGGTCAGGTAGAAAAGAAATTTAAGGATAAGCTGAAAGAAGAGAAGGATCTACTTGATCTTACTCTCAAGAGGCAGAAGCGTGCGTTTGTAGATCGTGAGGAAGAACGTAGAAAGAAAACGCCTGCTCAATTACAAGCAGACAGAAGAGCAGCAGACTTATCATTGAGGACTCAACAGCTCATGGAGGCTAATCCTAATTTTAGTTTCTCTGTGGCAGAAGGAGTAGCTAAGGCACAGATAGACAGAGAGATTGAACATCTTACTGGCGATCCAGATGAAGAGGATGCATTCAATAAATTCAGAGCACTTGTTGATTCAGGTGAGACTTCTCCAGATGATTCTATAGGACTTGCTTTAAGTCTTAACGGGGTTAATGGAAACTTTGATAAAGCTCGAAAGATCATGAAAGCCTATGGTGTATCAGATAGATCAATACAAGAACAAGAGAAAGACTACAGAGTTAATGTATTGAAGATGGACCCATTACTCGTAGAGAAAGAACAGAAAGAACGAACACAGAATGAAATCATATCTCGTGGTCTTCAAGGTCTAAACACACCACAAGAGAACCAAAACCTTATTGCTGACCTAGAGATTACTGCTCCAGAGAAGGCATTCCGATATAAGACTAAACTGGCTAACCCTGAAATGACTGGGGCTCAGTTGACTGCAAAATGGGAATCAGAGAAGAAGAAGTTTGTAAGCATGGAAAAGCAAGCGGTAGCAAAAGGTATGCCGATGACAAGTATTGTTAGACAGACACATCCGAATATTACAGTCATAGAAGTCCTTGACGGAGAAACTAGAGACGGATTCGCTCTACCATTAAGCAAGAGAGAGCAACAGCAACTAGCAAGTGAATTGATATTAGAACAAGCAAGAGAACAAGCACAATCCAAAGAAGACAATAAGGCCATAGACGAGATTGAGAGTGATTTAAATGAGGTAAGAGATAACTATGCCCCTTCAGTATTTGAAAAGGCTCTCAGAGGCATTTCTGAGTTCTTTTCACCGCCTAAAAAGAAGAAGTCTTCTATTCCTAGTGATGAAGAATTAGAAGGATTGTCAGATGAAGAGATCGATAAACTATTAGAACAAAACCAATAATGCCAACATTTTCAGATTTTCTAAAAAACAGAAATGGAGAAGAGCAAGCGTTTCGCCAGCTCGGGAAATCTTTTTCTAGTATCGTAGAAGAGGAGACAGGTACCAAAGGGTTCAAGGCTCCTAAGTTAGATATAACACCAATAAACAAAGCAACTAAGTTTCTATCTAGTTTTAAGGATGGACTAGTTCAGTCTTTTGGGGGCGCTAGGAAGGAGTTTAGAGAAAGAGGGAAACTGAGGGGTTCAATAGATTCAGCAAGAGGGGTTCTTAAGGGGTTCCTAAAAGAAGGAGCAAAGCTTGCAGGAGGAGCGTTATCTATTGGGGCTGAGCTTGCAGCAAGAGGACCTGTATTAGATCCGTTCATAAAAGATAAATCAGTGTTTCAAAGCGCAAGAGATATTCAGAGAAGGCAAGAAGTTATTAATCGTGTTGCTGATGAGACATTTGTTCCATCAGGAAAACTAGAAGAATTTACTGGGATGCTTGGGCAGGGAGTTGCTGCAGGAATCCCAACGTCAAGATTAGGGGTTCTTAGGACAATTGTTCCTGATTTTGCATTGATGAAACTTTCAGGTGCTACGGACGAGGAGGCTGTAATTGGAACGCTTTTTGGTGCAGGGTCTGTGGCGGCATTCAAGGGGGTCTTTGCTACAGGAAAAGCCATTAAAGAAATACCACAAACAATAAGGCAAGCCGCCGATGACCTAGCTATATCAGAAGGTAGATTTGGGGATGTTTCCCCTGCTGGAGCATCGAGACTTGCTGGGGGGGAAGTGCCGAAGATTGACCCGCTTATTGAAGAAGCTCGTAAGTTTGATACTGCTGAGGAGTTTCTAGACAGTCTTTCAGAAAAAGAAGTTTTTCATGGTGGGAGGATTGAGTCTCTTGATGACTTTGATCCTATGTTCAAAGGTGCAACGGGGAGGAGTAACGACCCATTGTCAAATTTAGGGATAAACCTTTCTGACAAACAAACGGCAGAGTATTTTTCTGCTCGTGGGGGAGGCCGTATCGCCGGAGGCATTCCGACGCCAAATAAAGTAAAGAAGACGACGTACAACAAACTCCTTCATGAAATAGCCGACAGAATGGAGGATCGGTCAGGAGTAGGATTTGGGAGTCAGATAAGATCACTTAAAACAACAGCGGAAAAAAACAACTTTTTAATTGACAATCTTGCAGACCCCTCAATATCGAAAGAGCTTGCAGAAGACTTGCTGAGGGATGGATTTGATGCAATTGAATACAGAAACACTCTTGACGGTGGCACGACCTTTATCCCTTTAAAGAAGGATGCCATTAAAACCAAACAACAACTCACCGACATCTGGAAGAAGGCGCAGGAAGCTCCTGCAACGGACATTGCCCCCGTGAAAGCAGGCCCGCTTATTGAAGAAGCACGTAAGTTTGAGACTGCTGAGGAGTTTCAAAAGGCCTTGGATAAAGGTGGAAATGCTAAAAAGGTCTTAAATAGTATTCGTAGATCGTTTGACAGCCCTGAAGAGTTTAATAAATTTTTAAAAGACAGTCTTGACGGAGACGCAAGTGTTGAAAACTTATGGAATAAGGCTCAAGCTATTGAACCCACCAGTGTAAAACAAAAAAAGGAAGCAACACTAGAAAGTGTGCCAAAAGAGATCTCTAAGTCTCTCGAGGCAAAAGAAACGATAAAACGAGTATCACAGTCATCAGAACCGCGAATTCGTGAAGCCCTAGAAGAGACGAAACAAGTAGAAACAGACCTGCAATTTCCATCGACTAGATTCATACCACAAAAACGAATTGCGCGCAAGTTAATTAAGAGAAAAACAGGACAAGTAGTTAAGGATACAAAAAAAGTTTTAAATAGAAAATTTCAGTTTGATGTTGATTCTGCTTCAGATTTAAAAGATATTGGACTTTTAGGGAAAAACTTTCGAGATGTATACAGGAACTTTGAGCAAGTGTTTGAGGGAAAGAATTTTGAGAAGGTAAGAAAAGAAGTGTTAGATCCGTTCGACGCATCTAAGGGTAGGCACATAGATATGCAACAAAAATTGCTAGATGATCTTGATTCAGTAATAGTGAAAGGTTTAGGAATAGGGAAGGGATCAAATCTCTCAAGATTGGTTCAAGAGTTTGGTGAAAAACTAAAGACCTCAGACGACGTTATAAAGGAGGTTGGAAAGGAAAAGGCATCCAGAGTGTTTAAGGCTGAACAATGGTTTAGGGCTCAGTATGATGAATTACTAGAGGATGTGAACGCAGTAAGAAGAGCCATATATCCAAATGATCCCACAAAAATTATCCCAAAGAGGAAGGATTATTTCAGGCATTTTACTGATCTTCGTGGTCTTGGTGGGCTTAAGTCTTTGTTCGAGTCTCCATCAGGAATAGATCCAAAGCTTGTAGGGGTTTCGGATTTCACAAAGCCTAATTCTAAGTTTTTAAATTTTGCGCAGAAGCGTCTCGGATTTAAGACTGACTTAGATGCGGTCGGTGGTTATCTCGATTACATCCCGTCTGCGTCTTATGCAATAAACGTAGATCCTCAGATAAGAGTTTTTCGCAAGCTAGCCTCAGATCTTGCTGACCAGACACAAAACAAAAAAAACTTAAACAACTTTATTGAGTTCTTGCAGGATTTTTCTAATGATCTAGCAGGGAAGACTAATCCATTTGATAGGTCTTTGCAAAAACTAATAGGAAGAAAACTTTTTAAGATAATAAATTGGCTTAACTCCAGGGTAAAGTTAAACGTTATATTGGGAAACATTTCTTCTTCCATGGCACAGGTTATGAATTTGCCGCAAGGGCTAGGAAAGGCAAAGGGGTTTGCATTATCTGGTGCAAAAAGAGCTCTTGCAAGCGTATTTGAAGATAGCCCTGCTATGAAGAAATCAATATTTCTAAAAGAGAGATACTTTGATTCTCATTTTTCAAAGTTCGACACAAGTATATTAAAATATCCAAAGCAGCTTGCTAGCTGGATAATTACGGTTGGTGATGAACTTGCTACGAAGCTGACTTGGAATTCCTTGTACGAGAAAGGTCTGAAGGGATTGAAGATGTCTGAAGTTGATGCGGTTAAATATGCAGATGATCAGACAAGAAAGTCTGTCGCAGGTCGTGGAGTGGGAGAAGTTCCTATTGCACAAAAATCAAAGCTTACACAGTTGATAGCTCCATTTCAGATAGAGGTCGGGAATGGTTGGTGGGCGATGAAGGATTTTGTTTCCAAGAAAGACTTCGCAGGAATAACAGTTACTCTTTTAGCAGGACACCTTCTTAATGAGTGGATAAAGGATGTAAGAGGGTCGAATGTTTCTTTTGATCCAATAGCCGCATTAAGAGATGCTGCAGGAGAGGACAAGGTATTGGCACAGAGAATAGGAAGGCTTGTGGGGGAGGTTGTTTCAAACGTACCATTTGGTCAATCCATAGCGGCACAATTCTTTGAGAAAGGAAAGACAATTGATGTAGGGGGTGTTAAAATGACTCCTCAACAATTATTTGGAGAGGGAGATCCTACAAGATTTGGTAGTGGACTACTGGCTGCAAAAGGGATTCAAGATCCATTATTTAAATTAGTACTTCCTTTTAGTGGTGTTCAGGTCAAGAAGAGCATCGAGGGTGCTAGAGCAGTGTCAGAGGGAAAAGTCACCAAAAAAGATGGAAGCCTAGTTGGAGTTATAGAAACGCCTGAAGACAAAATAAAGGCATTGTTGTTTGGGAAATGGTCTGTTTCAGAGGCTCAGAAAGAGTTTGCCAGACTGGATAAGGCAGCGGAAAAAAGAGCTGTAGTAAGGAAGAGAGTATTCGATAATGAGGCAGATGCTGCGATAGAACTTGAAAAAAAGATGAGAGAAGAAGGGCTTATCTCTGATAAGTCATTTCCTTTCAGAGACTCAATAAGATCTATTCATGGATTTAGTGGGAATATTACAGATGAAGACAATATACAGAAGCTATTAAGACTTCCTGAGAATACGAGAGAAGCGTTTATTAGCAGTTCCCCGTCCAAAACACAGAAACAAATAAGAAAGAAAATCAAATCTAATCCTAAATATGACAGGCAAAAAAAGATAGATCGATTAAAGAAAATTAGAAAACTTCAACAGTTGAGAGATGGCTTATAATCCTTTATAATAAACACATATGGCAACAATAAAAATCAACGCACGGTTCAAGAGTTCAGGAGTTCCTTCTACGGGACTCTCTCCTACTGTTACGATATATGACAGAGGAAACAATACTACACCTGTTTCTGCTGAGTCTATGACTGAGATTGGTGATGGTTTCTATGAGTATTTGTTTGGTTCTTTTGATATAATGAAGGACTACTTATTCTCATTTGACGGTACTGCTACACTTGCAAACTCTGACAGGTATCTTGAGGCTGAATGGTCTGGGATTGATGAGTTTGTTGGAAGTATTAGTAGTGGGGGTGGAGGATCTTTTGTTCAAGAGGTTGCCATGACCGAGAAACAGTTTGAGAAGCTACGAGATAAGCTTGTAGGAATGATGGAAGGAGTGGAGATAGACTTCTCTATGAGTGGAATAGAAGGAGACGTTAAAATGGCAATAGGGGAATTGAAGGATAAGGCTAAGGAGCAGATCGAAAAGGCTGCTAAAGACATATTGTTTCAAAATAAGAAGCTATTGGATAAGATCAAAAAACCTACTGTTAATGTAACCACAGAGGAGGTTGTAGTGGAAACAATTGATCCAAAGGATGTGCAGAAGAGTCTTGATGAGTCTATGAAGTTCATGGACGAACTTCTTGGTGAGTTTGCAAAATTTGTTGAGAAAGGAATAAGCGGACTTAAGGGAATGGAATCAAGAAGCCTCAAACAAGCACAGAAAGACTTTTTAGAATCACAACTTAAAAAACTAGAAGAATGACATTAATTTTGGCTAATCAGACCGGAGGAGGTGCAGGAGGAAGTTCAACTTTCACAGGATTGACCGACTCTCCATCAAGCTATTCTAGCCAGTCCTTAAAGGGGGTTAGGGTAAACGCTGGGGAAACAGCTCTTGAGTTCTACACACTTCCTGCTGGATCTACAGACGAACTTGTCTCTATTGATTCAGGTGCTAATCCTGGATACATTGGAGCAGCTTCAAACGATGGAATATTAAGAACAGATTCTCCCTTGACCTATACAGACGGAGGAGACTTTATAACACTGGGTCTTGATGCAGGGCTCAATGATCTGAATGATGTCACGATTTCAAGTATTGCTGACAGACAGGTTCTTCGGTATGACGCTGGGTCTGGTGATTTCTTGAATGAATATGATGATTACGAGGTGCGACGGATCAAGGCCGCCACCGGAGTAACGATTGCCAAAGGAGAAGCTGTTTATATCTCAGGTGCGCACAATGCAAACGTGGCAGAGGTTGGATTGGCAAAAGCTGATTCTGCATCAACTATGCCTTGCATCGGTATTGCTGCTGAAAACTTAAATCCGGGGGATGAAGGAGTGGCCATTTCTTTCGGCCGCGCAACGGGAGTAGCTGCTGATTACACGGAAGGCGAAACTCTTTATGTTTCTGCTGCTACGGCCGGAGCTGTTACAAACGTAAAACCTACGGGGGCAACAAACCTTATTCAGAACGTAGGGGTGTTGTTTAGTGCTCATGCAACTAATGCTAGCGTTGCTGTTACTGGGGTTGGTCGTGTGAATGCTGTCCCGAATATTGCATCAGCTAATTTCTGGATCGGTAATGGGTCTGGGGTGGCTACTGCGGTAACCATGAGTGGGGATGCTACTATGGATAATACCGGAGTCATTACAGTTGATGAAACAGCCATTGATCATGATGCTCTCTTAAATTTTGTAGCTAATGAGCATATTGACCATAGTACAGTTAGTATTTTAGGTGGTAACGGGCTCACTGGTGGTGGAACTATTACAACAGACCGAACAATCTCTGTCTGGATTACTGGTGCAACAGATTTGCCTTCTCCTGCTGCTGATGACGAGCTTCTTATTGCAGACACTTCTTCAGCTAACTCGGTAAAAAAGGCAGATGTTGCAAGTATTGTTAATCTGGCAGACCACGATGCTTTGACTAACTTTGTTGCAAATGAACACATTGACTGGACTGGCGACGCTGGTGCTGATAACATTCATGTAAACAATATCACTGCAGTTCCTGAATCAGCGGTCACGGCACACGAGGCTGCGCTGACGATTACGGAATCTCAAATATCAGACCTTCAAGCTTACTTGACAGCTGAGACAAACGATCTCACTGCTGCAGTTACTTGGGCGAATGTTCCTGATGCAAATATTACCGAATCAAGTGTCACTCAGCATGAGTCGGCTTTGACAATAACCGAGTCTCAGATTTCTGATTTGAGCCACTCTGTCGATCTTGTTTCAAATGTGGCACAAGACACGATCCTCGGTCGTGTTACGGCAGGATCAGGCAACAGTGAAGAGCTTACGGCGGCACAGGTTCGCACACTTATAAACGTTGAAGACGGCGCTACGGCTGATATGTCGGACGCTGAGATCAAGACAGCTTACGAGAATAATGCAGACACCAACGCATTTACAGATGCAGAGCAAACAAAGCTTGGGCACATCTCAGTTACTCAGGCGGTTGATCTTGACCAGATGGAGTCTGATATTGCAGCACTCGATCAAGCGGTTGTTTTACAGGGTACATGGGATGCTTCAGTAGGGACGTTTCCAGGAAGCGGTTCTGCTCAAGCAGGATATTCTTATATTGTATCAGTAGGAGGTACGGTCGATGGAGAAGTCTTCACGGCTAACGATCGAATCGTTGCTATTACGGACAACGCTTCAACTTCTACCTATTCAAGCAACTGGCATAAGCTGGACTACACTGACGCTGTTCTAAGCGTAGCAGGAAAGACCGGAGCGGTTACGCTTGTAGAGGCAGACATTACTGATTTACAGTCATATCTTACGGCAGAGACGAATGATCTTACTGCCGCGGTTACTTGGGCTAACGTTCCAGATGCGAACATTACAGAGTCAAGCGTTACCCAACACGAGGCCGCACTGACGATCACGGAATCACAGATCTCAGATCTGGATCACTCAGTTGATCTTGTTTCAAACATTGCTCAGGACACAATCTTGGGACGTGTGACCGCAGGTTCTGGGGACAGCGAAGAACTTACAGCCGCACAAGTACGAACACTTATAAATGTAGAGGACGGGGCTGACGTTACCGACACGGCTAACGTAACAGCCGCAGGGGCTTTGATGGATTCGGAAGTTGATGCCGACATCAAGACTCTCTCTTTGCCGGCTAACACGACAATCTCAGCCTTCGGAGCTACTCTTATAGACGATGCAACCGCAGGTGATGCACGAACAACTCTTGGCGTAGACGCGGCAGGCACAGACAACTCCACAGACGTAACGCTTGCCGGAACGCCTGACTACCTGACTTTATCAGGGCAGGAGATCACCTTGAATCAGGTTGACCTTGCTGCAGACGTAACGGGAAATCTTCCGGTAGGAAACCTAAACTCAGGAACTGGTGCATCTAGCTCTACATTCTGGCGAGGAGATGGGACGTGGGCAACTCCAGCAGGGGGGGGAGATGTTTCTGCCGCTGCTAACATCACAGACCATGCTCTTGTTCGAGGTGATGGAGGTGCTAAGGGCGTCCAAGATTCTGGGATCATCATTGATGATACTGATAATGTTACAGAGATAGGGGATATTACGGGAAAAGCAGGAGGTATCACTTTCTACGGAGGGACTGGGGCTAGTGATGAATTAGATATTAGAGCTACTTCTAACGCAACCAAAGGAGTGGTTAAATTCCACGATGACCTTTATATCGACCAGGCCAATGGAAAGGTTGGTGTGGGGGTATTGCCTTCAACCCTTACTCAGTCAGAGGAGCTAAATGTTGATGGGAGAATTGCCTTCGCCCAGGCAACTTCTCCAATCGCAGAATCTGGATACGGGAAAATCTACATGAAGAGTGACGGCGACCTGTACTTCATGAACGGATCAGGTACGGAGACAAATATTATTGACGATTTGGGCGGCGGAGATCCAGACCAGAACATATTCCAGACGATCGCAGGAGACGCAGGAACTAATCCAGTAGCCGACTCGACGACAGACACCCTATCTATTCTAGGGGGAACGGGTATAACGACTACCGGAGACAGTGGAGCTGATAGTATTACCATTGCCGTAGACGACGACTATCTATTGAATACTGGAGATGTAGGAACGGGGGTATATGACTTCGGTGGAGCAGACTCGTTCGAGATTCCTAACTCGGCAACGCCTACCGTTGATGCTGATGGGGAGATCGCCATCGACACAACGGTTACCGACTTTTCTCTGGGAGTTATGAAATTCTACGGAGGAGAAGAGCAAGGTGTGGTTTCTATGCCCATTGCTCAGTTTACTTCTCCTACAGACGGTTATGTTGTGGCCTACAATGCTACAAACGATGAGTTTGAACTGGCGGCAGCCGGAGGAGGAGGAGGAGACCCTGACCAAAACCTATTTGAAACAGTTGCTACAGACTCAGGGAGTGCGGTAGCTGACACAACAACTGACACATTAACACTTACGGGTGGAACGGGAGTTTCTACTTCTGCTTCTGCTGACACGGTTACGATTACGGTAGCCGCAGCATCTGACACAGCTGCTGGTATTCAAGAGAACGCTACAATTGCTGAAACAGATACAGGAACGGCTACAGACCGCACGGTTACGCCCGATGCGCTTGCTGGTTCCTACGCTGGTGAAAAAGTGGTAGAATTGATTTGTTTTGATTTTACGACCGACGTAGCCACGGGAGACGGAAAAGGATATCTACATATTCCTACTACTCTCAACGGCATGAATCTCGTGGAGGTTCACGCAGAAGTTATAACCGCTGGAACAACTGGGACAACAGATATCCAAATCCACAATGTCACGCAAGCGGCGGACATGCTCTCAACAAAGATTACCATTGATTCTGCTGAGACAGGGTCTGACACGGCTGCTGCGGCAGCTGTCATCGATACTGCTAATGACGACGTTGCTACTAACGATGTTATTAGAGTCGATGTTGACGCTATTTCGACAACGGCTCCAAAAGGCCTTATTGTTTCATTGGTATTCCAACTGCCTTAATATATTTTTTAACCCTCATATTATCATGGCAACAAGACAAGACATTATCGATCAGATCACTGCAAACGTAGAGATCGTCGAAAACACTGAGCGATCAAACGTTCAAGTGAAAAAAGTACTTCTTCCTGACGGAACTTTCCTGGAAGAACAAGCTATTCCTGTTTTCTACATCAAAGACGCTGACGGCGTTGGAGAACAAAAGAAACAGAAAATCTTCGTTATCTACGATGCAAACGGTGCAGATGTTTCTGCTTACTTCGGAGACAAGATCATCAAGAACTACGAAGCTCCAGCGGATTCACAGGCTGAATTGCTCGCTCGATTCAATGAAATCGAAACAGAAGCAGGCGGAGAAGTTAAAGTTGACCCTGCCCATTTGGACAAACTTGGTGTAAAATACCTAGTGTACGAAGAAGGAGGTGTGAAGAAAGTTTCTGCTTCTGTTGCAGGAAACAACATCGTACGAGAAGTATCTGCTTAATCTAAAACTCTATGGCTTGGCACGACTCCTCATGGGACTATCGGATGTCTGTCACGGTCGAAGCTGCTCAAGTAGCGGCCGACCTGACAGACTTCCCTGTGTACATTGATTTATCTAAGATCGATGCAGAACATGGGTTCTGGAGTTTTGTCGACACCGCCGGGGATGATATACGCATTACTACTTCTGACGGAGAAACGGAAGTGCCTGTAGAAGTGGTCGACATTGATACTTCTGCTAAGACAGGACAGGTTTATTTTAAGGGGGACGTAGATTCTGACGATGACACGCAGTTCTGGTTGTACTACGGAAACTCTAGTGCCACGGCTCCTGCGGTAACTGCTACTTATGGAAGGAATAACGTCTGGACTAGCTACGATGCAGTGTATCACTTGGAAGAAAACACTGGTACAGTAGTAGATTCTACTGGGAATAATGACGGTACGGGTTCTGGGGATTCACCTACAAGTGCCACAGGTAAAATCGGAGATGCTAATTATTTCGATGGAAGCGACCAAATAGATGCCAACTCAGGCATGACCAATACTTCTCAAACGGTAACTATTTGGTGTAATAGGGATTCTAGTGCAGGTGGTTACGATACATCTGTAGCAGGAGATAGCTCTTGGAGATTCCAACACACAACAAGCTCAAGCAAAGTGCAAATCGAGATGCGTGGTGCAGGAACAGGCAATGTTCAATCATCAACTTCTTGGACTACAGAAACATGGGAACATTGGGGTTTCAGCAGAAGCGGAACATCTATAAAAATCTACTATAATGGCACAGTGGATAATACAGGCACAATCACTCCAGACACAAGCTATACAGGCATCAGAATTGGGTCAAATAGTTCTACGATCGGAGGTTCAGACCCATGGCTTGGTGAACTTGACGAGCTACGGATGTATGATGGGGTGGCTTCTGATGATTACGTTGCAGCAGAATATGCAAATACAAATGACCCAGCGTCATTTCTAACTTTCGGAGAACAAGAAACAGAAGACGGCAAGACCTGGTATGACACTGCTTGGAGCCACAGATTTAAACTAGCAATTGATCCTACAAAGGTGGGCGATACATGCTCTGATTTCCCTGTTTACATTGACCTTGATGATGTTGATACGGGAGATGATTTCTGGACTACAGTAGACTCAGCTGGTGCGGACATTCGTGTCACTTTAGTTGATGGACATACAGAAATCCCCATTGAGATAGTTGATATTGATACATCTGGAAAGACAGGGCAAATGTACTGTAAGGCAGATCTTTCTGATGGAGCTGAGACAGTGTTGTATGTTTACTTTGGTAATGGGACAGCAACTGCTCACGGCAATACCGATACGTACGGACGCAATAATGTTTGGACTAACTATGATGCTGTTTACCACTTAGAGGAAAACACTGGTACGGTAGTAGATTCTACTGGGACTAATGACGGAACTGGGGTTGGAGATTCTCCGACTTCTGCTACTGGGCAGATAGATAACGCAAATACTTTTGACGGTAGTGATTACATAAATGCTAATTCAGGAGCTACTAACGACAGTATAACGGTTACTATGTGGGCAAATCGAGACTCTACTGCTGGTGGGTATGATACATCTATTTCAGCCGATGGGTCTTGGCGCTTTCAGCACACAACAGATGGGTCACGAGTAATTCTTGGTATTCGAGAAACTGGAGAAACCACTGAGTATGTAAAATCAGTGAGCACTTGGTCAACGGAAACCTGGCAGCACTGGGGATTTAGAAATGACAACAGCAATGTAACCATTTTTTACAATGGAACAAATGACTATGAAGAGTCTGTTATTCCAAATACTTCTTTCAATAATATAAGGATTGGGGGTAATATATCTGACATTGGTGGTGGTGACGAGTGGGATGGTGAGCTTGATGAACTTCGCATCTATGACGGGGCGGCTTCCGATGGATACGTTGAGACTGAATACAATAACACCAATAGCCCTTCTACGTTCTATACAATCAGTGCAAGTGAAGCCTTGGCTGATGATACTGGATGGTTTGATACTAACTGGGATCACCGAGTGAAAGTAACGGTCAATAGCGGTCATGTCGCAGAAGACATGATAGATTTTCCTGTTTACTTTAACCCTGCTGATCTGGGGACATCGCATAACTTCTGGACGGATGTTGACAGCAATGGAGCTGATATAAGGGTTACACAAGCAGATGGAACAAGTGAGTTACCATTTGAGATTGTAGACTTAGACACCACTGGTAAAACAGGTCAGATTCATTTCTTAGCGCCTTTGCTACGCTCAGCTGATGATACAAGTTTCTATATTTATTACGGTAACACAGGAGCTTCTGCATATGCCGACAACGCAACTTATGGTGCTGAGAAGGTGTGGGTTGATTACGAGGTTGTTTATCACCTAAACGAAACGTCTGGGTCTACAGCATATGATTCTGCTGGGAATATTGATTCTAGTTACACAGCTGGGTCAACCAATCACGTGTCCTCCTGGATGGGTAATGGGCAGGATTTTGCAGGAGACGGGACAGATGACGTTGATGGGGCAAGTCTTCCTACTGATACTAAATCAGAGTTGACTGTAAGTGTTTATGTAGATGGTGATACCGATTATTCATCAGGTAATAATGAGATTTATGAAGGTGGGGGTGCTCAAATTGAATGGGGGACTTTCGGCTGGATTCGCGCCCGACATGAAGACGTGTCCGATGGATTCTTCGGCTTGGGTAGCGACAGTCTCATCAGCTCTACAACCGATGGAAAACTTATTCATGTAACCTATGACGGGGCTATAAAGCAAGGATACGTTGATGGGACGGCAGACGCCAGTGAAGCCGCTACAGGAGATATAACCCCTGGTTCCTTTAACTTAAACAGAATCGGGAACGATTTTCCTGGTGTTATCGCAGAGGTTCGAGTGACGAATCGGGCATTGTCTGCTAACTGGGTAAGTGCCGAATATCAAAACCAAAGCGATTCTGCAAGCTTTTACACTATAGGAGCTGAAGAGGATTCAGGTGCAGGGCCTGCTGGACCAACCTTTGTCCCAAAGGTTACATTTATAAACTAAGATGAAAAAAGAATACAACTGGTGCGGTCCAAACAAATGGAAGTTTAGACCCCCATGCTTCACGTTCAATAGGGCGTGCTTTCTGCATGACAAGGCTTATAGATATGCAAGACAGTCTCGACATAAGATAGATAGAAGATTCTTGAAAGAAATGTTGTTGTCTACACGTAGTACTGGATGGAGAAGATTATACTTAGTCCCTATGGCCTTTTTGTATTATGTGTTCGCTCTTATTATGGGCTGGAAATATTACGGGAAATAATATAGGATACCGACGTATTTCTTAACCACATAATGCAATGTCTACATTGACACCAGAAATGGCAAAAGTAGTGCTAGAGCTTATTAGTCGTGCGAATATCAACGCTAAAGAAGCAGAAGCCACGGCTGCAGCTATTCGGACTATTAGATCATTCATTCCTCAAGAAGAGGAAGTGAAAGAAGAAAAGCCGAAGAAGGACGACAAAAAGTAGTCCAACATTAAAATTAGATTAAGTGATGGTTGCCATGTTATAATACTGGTAATCATCATTTTTTCTTATGAAGCAATTCCTAAAAGGCCGCAAAACATACATCGTAGCAACGCTGTTAGTGCTAGTATCACTCGTTAATTTCCTAGCAGGGGATGCGTCGATTCAGGAGTTCTTGTCCGATCCTAACTTAATAGTACTTCTCAATGGATTAGGGTTAGCTGCAATTAGAAACGGTGTTGGTGACTAGCAACACTATTCCATTTGCTTGAACAAGGGGTATAATAACAGCAAGCTCATGGTTACTAGCTAAATGGAACTATTCTTTTCAATCGGTGCATGGTTCAGTCTCGGATACGTTCTGGGATTAGCCTCTAGTCCTTTTTTAGCATACCTTATCAAGAGATACTATGACGCCCAAAAAAACTACTAACCCAGAGTCAAACAAGTTAAAGTTGATAATTGGGTCAGTTTTATTTATGTTCATTGTGGTTATGCATGCAGCATATGATGTCAACATATGGCTCGTTGCTATTCCAGGAGCTTTGATGGGAATAGATCCTGCCGAATTCTTACCCAAAAGAAAATGACATACTATTCCAATGTCCTCAGAGCAGCATTTTGGTATTCAGCACTTGTTTCAGTGCCATACCTGATAGAGTTCTTGTTCTTAGGGGGGAATCTTAGAGAGACATCACAGTTTCTTCCTGTTGCTATTGGAGTGTGTCAGATGTTCTTACAGTTGGGGGCTGCTTATCTGTGCATCAAATATGCAGCTAGAGAGAAGAATAAATTCTTTTTAACTGCTGCGCCTCTTGCATTGATTTTAATGGTTTTTCGGAGGGTTACAGCCTTTATGATCATGTTCGGAAAGATAGATGCTGACAGCTTGATTCCACACTTTGACAAATTGTTCTTGCCGATGACAATATCCTTGTTGTGGTTCTTGGCTTTTTATTCACTTAGAAAATGAGTTGTTG
>Ga0208767_1001799_pt1 | contig 16654 bp, 19 predicted proteins | sample VirMetDEL_Mar_21_FD_184514 | JGI IMG/M metagenome (GOLD analysis project Ga0208767, IMG submission 184514) | Aqueous microbial communities from the Delaware River and Bay under freshwater to marine salinity gradient to study organic matter... | ecosystem: Environmental > Aquatic > Marine >... | reverse complement strand
GTCTTTGGCACGCTTTTCAATAACCTTTATGTGTTACGTAAAGATAGCAATGATCAGGTCATAAGTCAAGTAAAAGTTCCATTATCCTATGGTCCTAAGAGAAAGTTTCTTGATCGTATCAGACAGAACGCTGATCTTGATACCGATACAAAGGTTGCGATTAAGCTACCTCGTATGTCATTTGAAATCATTTCAATAACATATGATGCTCAAAGACAACTGCAAAAGACTAACAACTTTACACAAGCAGGTTCATCTGCAAATCTAAGAAATAAGTTCTATAGCTTTGTGCCATATACTATTGGGTTTCAACTGAGCGTATATGCAAAGAACCAAGACGATGCCCTACAGATTGTTGAGCAAATATTACCCACGTTCAATCCGCAATACAGCTTGACAATCAAACCATTTGCAGATTACCCTAACGTCAAAGAGGATGTGCCTATCACACTCACAGGCGTAGATTTTTCAGATGATTATGAGAACGCACTAGAAAGTAGAAGAACTATTATATACACTCTATCGTTTGATATGAGAGTAAACTTCTATGGTGCTGTAAGCGAGACAGGTATTATTAGAACATCTATTAATAACATATATAATCAAGATGCAGGGCTTTTAGACTCTGATCTACAGATTAGTAGATTGACAGTCACAACGGACCCAGCGAATGCATCTGCTGATAGCGATTTTGGATTTAGTGAAACCTTGGATTTAGAATATCCCTTCGATAGTGCATAACAATGACAAAAGATAATGATGATAACGTAGACAATGATTTTGAGTTCGCAAGAAAAACATATTACGACTTACTCGTAAAAGGTTCTGAAGCACTCGAAGAAATGATGGAAGTGGCAAGAGCTACTGAGCATCCACGTGCATTCGAAGTTCTCTCAGGTATGATGAAGAACGTAGCAGATGTGAACGGTAATCTTTTAGACTTACACAAAAAGAAAAAAGATTATCATAAAGAGGAAGCCCCAAAAGAAATACCTCAAACAACTAATAACAATCTCTTTGTAGGATCGACAAGCGATTTACAGAGAATGCTTTTAGCACAAGACAGTGAACCAGAAGATAATGTAGTAGACATAAGCGATTATAAGTCTGATGAATGACACCTATATGGGAAACCCTAACGTTAAACGTGATGGGGTTACTCACAACTTTACACAACATGAAATATCTGAGTATGCGAAGTGTTTGAAATCCCCTTCATACTTTGCAGTGAACTATTGTAAGATTATTCATCTTGACAAAGGTTTGGTAAGCTTTGAACTATATCCATATCAGGAGAAAATGTTTAATCACTTCAAGGACAATAGATTTAGCATTGTACTCGCTTGTCGTCAGTCTGGTAAGTCTATTAGTTCTGTCGCCTATCTACTTTGGTTTGCGATATTTAATCCAGAAAAAACTATTGCCATACTTGCAAACAAAGGATCGACAGCCCAAGAAATGATTGGTAGGGTAACTCTTATGCTAGAGAACTTGCCCTTCTTTTTACAACCTGGATGTAAGTCACTCAATAAAAAATCTATTGACTTTTCAAATAACAGTCGTATCGTATCGGCAGCTACATCAGGTTCATCTATTCGTGGTATGTCTGTGAACCTTCTATATCTCGATGAGTTTGCATTTGTTGAGAATGCAGCAGAGTTCTATACATCAACATACCCTGTTATCTCATCTGGTAAAGATACCAAAGTTATTATCACATCAACTGCGAATGGTATTGGTAATCAGTTTCATAAACTTTGGGAAGGTGCAGTCCAAGGTGTAAACGAATACAAATCTTTTAGAGTTGATTGGTGGGATGTGCCTGGTCGTGATGACGAATGGAAGAAAACAACGATATCCAATACGTCACAACTTCAGTTTGATCAGGAGTTTGGTAACACATTCTTTGGCACAGGTGATACTCTAATCAATGCAAAAACTCTTATGAGTTTTAGAGCGATGCCCCCAAAAAAGATTGTGGAAGGTAATAGCGTTTACATATATGGAGAGCCTGAGATAGATCATCAATATGTAATGACGGTGGATGTGTCGAAGGGAAGAGGACAGGACTACAGTACGTTTAACGTGATCGATATTAGCACAAGGCCTTTTAAACAGGTTGCTGTATATCGCAATAATAATATTTCTCCATTACTCTTCCCAAACGTTATTTATAAATATGCGAAAGTTTACAATGATGCTTGGGTTGTTGTTGAATCAAACGATCAAGGTGGTATCGTATGTAACGGATTGTACCATGAGTTAGAATACGAAAACCTCTTTATCGAGTCTACAGTAAAGGCAAATAGACTTGGTATTGAAATGAATCGTAAAGTCAAACGATTGGGTTGCTCAGGGATCAAAGACATATTAGAAGAACAAAAGCTAGACATTGTTGATGAGAATACTATCTTAGAGTGTAGCACATTTGTTGCCAAAGGTCAATCCTATGAAGCATCTGATGGAAACCATGATGACTTGATGATGAACTTAGTGATGTTTGGATATTTTGCAACAGGTAACTATTTCCAAGAACTCACAGACGTAAATCTAAAAGATATGATGTTCAAGCAAAGAATGCAAGAGATTGAAAATGACGTACTGCCATTCGGATTTATTGATGACGGTATGGAACAAGTACAAGAAGAAGAACAGAGAGATGAATGGAATACCAAAAAGTGGGTCGAAGAATGGGGCGGCTTATACTAAAAATAAAAAGTTATAAATACAAGTGATTGAATATAACCGTATTATGATAAACATATAATTCGATTACTGGAAAAGGAACAAGAAATGGCAATAGGCGCACCTTCCGAATCCCCAGCTATTATCGTCAAGGAAGTAGACCTAACAGGTGGCGTACCAAACGTCCAGTCTACAACTGGCGCATTCGCTGGGAGTTTCCGTTGGGGTCCGATGGAAGAGGCTACATTAGTAGACAACGAAGCAACACTTGCCTCAACATTCGGTGCACCCAATGACGCACACGCTGTAGACTTTCATACAGCAGCAAGTTTTTTAAGATACTCAAGTGCAATTCAAGTCTCTAGGGTCGCAGACTCAGGAGCATTAAACGCAGTAAGTTCTGATGGAACAGCTGCACTTATCAAGAACAATGATGCTTGGGACGCAGGCACATGGACAGGAGATGTATTTGCAAAACATGCAGGTACACTAGGTAACTCACTTAAAGTAGAAGTTGCTGGCCCTGTAACATGGGCAAGTGCAGCAGCATCATTCACAAATCAGTTTGATGGAGCACCAACAGGTAGTGAACGTCACATTCTAGTCACTGACGAAGATGGCGTAATCACAGGTACTGCTGGTACTGTACTTGAGAGATATTCATTTGTATCTAGTTCATCATCTGCAACACTAGCAGATGGTTCAACGAACTATGAAAAAGATGTTATCAACAGACAATCTAGCTATATTCGTGTAAACGATGCTTTGGATTCAAACGCATCACTTTCACTAGCTTCAGGCGCAGATGGTACTAGAACAACGGCAAATCTTTTGACTGCCCTAGATCAGTTCAATGATAAAGACACTATTACAGTTGACTTTATGATTGCACCTGGTATGACAACCGCTTCTGACCAAGAAACTATCGTTGATGATATGGTCACAACAGCAGGCACAACTCGCAAAGATTGTGTTGTTGTTTCATCCCCTGCTAAGAACTCAGTAGTAAACAACTCTGACCCAGTATCTGCAACTACAGCAGATGTGGCAGATTACACATATAGTTCATATCTATTCGTAGATAATAACTGGTTGAAAGTATACGACAAGTATAACGATAAGTATATCTTTATTCCTGCATCTGGTTCGACAGCAGGTATCATGGCAGCATCAGATGCTAACTCAGCTCCATGGTTCTCACCAGCTGGTTCACGTAGAGGCACATACTTGGGTGTAACAGCAATAGCATACACACCAACAAAAGCACAACGTGATACATTGTATAAAGCAGGTATTAACCCAATCGCTAACTTGCCTGGTCAAGGCATTCTACTATATGGCGACAAGACACACATGAACAGACCATCAGCGTTTGATCGTATCAATGTTCGTCGTCTATTCAACGTAGTAGAAAGAGCAATCGCATTGGCTGCAAGAAACACATTGTTTGAACTAAACGATGAGTTTACTCGTGCAGAGTTTGTAAACATCGTAGAACCATTCCTAAGAGAAATCAAAGGACGTAGAGGTATCACAGACTTCAGAGTCGTATGCGATGAAACAAACAATACGCCAGCGGTTATAGATAGAAACGAGTTTATTGCGAACATCTTTATCAAGCCAGCACGTTCTATCAACTACATCACTCTAAACTTTGTAGCGGTTAGATCAGGTGTTGACTTCGAAGAAGTCGCTGGACTATCGGTGTAAGGAGATAACAGATGGCAGTTTTAGGCGTAGACGATTTTAAAGCCAAGTTGCGTGGTGGTGGAGCGAGACCTAATCTCTTTAAAGCCACTATCAACTTCCCTGGCTATGCAAATGGAGATGTAGAACTTACATCTTTCTTGTGTGAAGCAGCACAACTTCCTGCTTCCACTATGGGTACAATCATTGTTCCTTTCCGTGGTCGTCAGTTGAAAATGGCGGGTGATCGTACATTCGATGTATGGACACCAACTATCATCAACGACACAGACTTCAATGTTCGTAACGCAATGGAGCGTTGGATGAATGGTATGAATGCACATAGTGCTAATACTGGTCTAACAAATCCTGTTGACTACGAAGCAGATTTGGTCGTTGAGCAACTTGGTAAAGACGGTTCTACATTGAAGACTTACAACTTTAGAGGTTGTTTTCCAACTGCAGTATCAGCTATTGACTTGAACTATGCATCAGAAAGCACTATTGAGCGTTTCTCTGTAGAGTTCCAAGTACAGTATTGGGAAGCGGCAACTACTTCTTAAGGTAGTATAAATAAAACTTATGAGGGACTGTAGTGGTCCCTCTTACTCTAATACTAGGATTTAATATGGCTGAACAAAACGGCATTACATTATTTGGTTTTGAAATAAAACGTAAAAAGGATGCTTCTCAAGAGAAGTTGCAATCTATTGTTCCACCTACTGATCAGGATGGCGCAGGATACGTTACAGCCGCAGGTGCACATTATGGTACATATGTCAATATCGGTGGTGATGATCATGCAAAAGATAACTTACAGAATATCAGACAATATCGTGCAGTTGCTACACACCCAGAGGTAGATGCTGCAATCGAAGATATTGTAAACGAATCAGTTATTTCTGGAGAGGGTGAATCATCAGTATCCCTTATCCTAGACAAAGTTGAAGGTGTAAGCGAGTCTCTAAAGAAACAAATCACAACAGAGTTTGATAACGTTGTTTCTATGCTTAACTTTAACGAATTTGGTCATGATATTTTCAGACGTTGGTACATCGATGGTAGACTGTATCATCACTTGGTGGTAGACGAAAATAATCTAAAAGCAGGTATTCAAGAGATTCGAAACATTGACGCTGCAAAGATTAGAAAAGTAAAAGAAGTCAAGAAGAAAAAAGACCCTGCCACTGGTGCAAGTTTGGTAGAGAATGTAAACGAGTTCTATATCTACCAAGAAAAACCTGGTGGGATGACACAAGGCGTTAAGCTTTCTAATGACGCAGTATCTTATGTAACATCTGGTCTATTGGATGCAGATCGTAAACGTGTGGTATCATATCTACACAAAGCATTGAAACCAATCAACCAGTTGCGTATGATGGAAGACTCTCTTGTCATCTATAGACTTGCAAGAGCACCTGAAAGACGCATCTTCTATATCGATGTTGGTAACTTACCACGTGGTAAAGCAGAAACATATATGAAAGATATTATGGCACGTTACCGTAATAAACTCGTATATGATGCAGACACAGGTAAAATCAGAGATGACCGCAAGCACATGTCAATGCTTGAAGATTTTTGGTTGCCACGCAGAGAAGGTGGTAGGGGTACAGAGATTTCTACATTACCTGGTGGTGAAAATCTAGGTCAGATTGACGATATTATCTATTTCCAAAAGAGACTATACCGTTCTCTTAATGTTCCTATCAATAGACTAGAACAAGAAGCCCAGTTCTCTTTGGGAAGATCGACAGAGATTTCTAGAGATGAAGTCAAGTTCCAAAAGTTTATTGACAGACTTCGCCAAAGGTTCTCGACACTATTTACAGAGATTCTAAAGAAACAGCTGATCATGAAAGGATTGATCACTGAGGAAGATTGGGATCAATGGAAGAATGATATTCAGGTTGACTACATAAGGGACAACCACTTTACAGAACTTAAGAACGCTGAGTTACTTGCAAACCGTCTACAGACAATGGATCAAGTACAGCAGTATGTTGGTGAGTTCTTCTCTAAAGAGTGGGTTATGAAAAATGTTCTACAACTTGATGACGATGATATTAAACAAATGAAAGATCAAATCGCACAAGAAATCAAAGACGGTGAGATTAATACAGAAGAGGATGAACAACAATGACAGAAGTAGCTGATTTGGTAGATGCTATCGTAGACCAAGACTTTGCAACGGCAGCCCCAATGTTCAAAGATATCTTGGGAACAAGAATGAATGACGCATTGGATCAAGAAAAGATTAATGTGGCTGATCAAATGTTTAACGGTGCAGAGGCAGAGTTAGATGACGATGATCCTGATTTAGAGGATATCGAATCAGCCATTGATGAACTTGATGATGACGACGAAGACCAATATGAAATGGACTTCGAAGAAGATGACGAACAATAGTATACCAAAAATCTTTTTAGTATAAATAAATGTAAAAATAAGAATATGACCAAAAGTTTTAAAAGTATTAGAGAAAAAAAGAAAATGCCTCCCGGTGATCATGTCTATGACAAAAAGATCGGGAAGTATCAAGTCATGATACATAAGACTAACAAAGGTTATGTTCTTTACATTGATGGAGAAAAACTCGATACCTATAAGTCTCAGAAAGAAGCTGAGAAAATGGGTGTTGAGTTCATCAAACAATATAAAGGTATGTAGATGAAGCTTATTACTGAGTACAAAGAAACCGATGTTCAATGCATCGTGGAAAAGAAAGAAGATGGTACGAAGACTCACTTGATTGAGGGTATCTTCGCTATGGCTGAATCTAAGAACCGAAATGGACGTGTTTACCCAAAAGCTATTATGGAAAAGGCTGTAGGTAAATATGTCACAGATCAAGTTTCCAAGAACAGAGCGGTAGGTGAGTTAAATCACCCTGATGGACCAACTGTTAACTTGGATAAAGTATCCCATCTCATTACTGACCTGAAAATGGAAGGTAACAATGTGATGGGTAAGGCACGAATTTTGGATACTCCAATGGGTAATATCGTAAAAGGTTTACTTGAAGGTGGTGTTCAACTAGGTGTCTCAACTCGTGGTATGGGTAGCCTTGAGCAACGTAACGGTACGATGTACGTCAAAGATGACTTTATGCTTAATACGGTTGATATCGTACAAGACCCATCTGCCCCGCAAGCTTTCGTTAATGGTATTATGGAAGGTGTAGAGTGGGTCTGGAATAATGGCATCATTGAAGCTCAAGAAATTGAACAAATAGAGACTGAAATCAAACGTGCTCCACGTGCGTATCAATATGAAACGCAGGTTCGTGAGTTCAAGAATTTCCTCTCGTTACTGAAAAACAAATAAATTAAGGAGTCAAACATGACTGATCAAATCGAAGAACAGGATGTGGAACTCGACGAGGAAATCGAAGAGGCTCATGATCCTAAGAATGCTGAAGCCCAATCAATCGCTGCTACAGATAAAGCAGGGGATGCTACTAAAGCAGCTGCTAAACGTAAAGGCGATAAGAGCAACAGCGAACCTATGCAAAAAGCAACCCCTGGCGATCCAGAGAAGCATTCAGCGAAAGGTATGAAAGCCGAAGACGTTAAATTTGATGGAGACTTTAGTGACGACTTGAATGCGCTGGTCGAATCTGAGGCTACTCTTTCAGAAGAGTTCAAAGCCAAAACAGCGGTTATCTTTGAAGCAGCGGTAAAATCTAAAATCGCTACTGAGGTAAATCGTCTAGAAGAAGAGTACGCTCAACAACTAGATGAAGAAGTATCTTCCCTAAAAGAAGACTTGGTAGAGAAAGTAGATAGCTACCTCAACTATGTGGTTGAACAATGGATGGAAGACAACACACTTGCGATCCAATCAGGACTACGTTCTGAAATCGCAGAAGGTTTCATGGATAAGTTGAAAGACCTATTCGTAGAATCTTATGTTGAAGTTCCAGAGTCCAAAGTTGACCTAGTAGACGAACTAGCAACTGCAAACGAAGAACTCGAAGAAGAGTACAACGAAGTAGTAGCTAAAGCTATGGCAATCCAAGAAGAACTAGAACTATACAAGCGTGAAGCGATTATTCGTGAAGCGTCTCGTGATCTAGCAGAAACTCAGGTTGAAAAGCTTACCAAACTAGCAGAATCTATTGATTTTGAATCTGAAGAAGCATTTGCTCAAAAAGTAACTACTTTAAAAGAATCATATTTCTCTCAGAAAACTGCAACATCTCCTATCGCAGAAGAAACTGAAGATGATACAGCTGACGAAGCTGTAGAGACTTCTGTTGCGATGGAGTCGTATTTACAAGCCCTTAGAAAAACAATAAAGTAAGTAGGAGAATCCATTATGGAAACTTATGATCGTCTCGTAGAGAAATGGTCTCCAGTACTAAACGAAGAATCTGCTGGTTCTGTTAAAGATGCACACAAGCGTGCAGTAACAGCAGTCGTTTTGGAGAACACTGAAAAGGCATTGCATGAGCAAGGTCTAATGGAAACAGCAGCTAACGCAGCTGCGGCAGGTACTGTAGCATCTGGTGGTGCAGCAGATAACTGGAACCCAATCTTGATTTCACTAGTACGCCGTGCTATGCCAAACATGATGGCATATGACATCTGTGGCGTTCAGCCGATGACTGGCCCAACAGGCTTGATCTTTGCAATGAAGTCAAAGTACAAAACAACAAAAGCTGGTGTATCTGTTGATAACGAAGCACTATTCAATGAAGCGGCAGTAGGCTTCTCAGGTGACTCTGCAACAACTGCAAACGGTTCACCATCAGGTCTATCTGGTGTATCTGACACAGACGCAGACAGCACATTGGTTGACTCAGGTTCAACATATGTACCATACACAGGTGATGCATACACAACTGCGGAAGCTGAAGCACTTGGTAACACTGGTGAGTCATTCGCTGAAATGGGCTTCTCAATCGAGAAAGCAACTGTGACTGCGAAGTCACGTGCATTGAAAGCGGAATACACACTAGAACTAGCACAAGACTTGAAAGCTATCCACGGTCTAGACGCAGAGACAGAGTTGGCAAACATCTTGTCAACAGAAATCTTGGCAGAAATCAACCGTGAAGTTATTCGTACAATCAACGCTCAAGCGAAAATCGGCGCACGTCAAGCAAACGTTACTACAAAAGGTATCTTTGACTTGTCATCAGACGCAGATGGTCGTTGGAGTGCTGAGAAGTTCAAAGGTCTTGGTGTACAACTAGATCGTGAAGCGAACACAATCGCAAAAGAAACACGCCGTGGTAAAGGTAACTTCATCATCTGTTCATCAGACGTTGCATCTGCACTAGCAGCATCAGGTATGCTAGACTATGCTCCTGCATTGTCAACAAACTTGAACGTTGATGACACAGGTAACACATTCGCAGGTGTTCTAAATGGTCGTATCCGTGTATACATCGATCCATATGCAGACACCGATTACATCAACGTAGGTTATAAAGGTACTAACCCTTATGACGCAGGTGTATTCTACTGCCCATACGTACCACTAACAATGGTTCGTGCAGTTGGCGAGAACGACTTCCAGCCACGTATCGGGTTCAAAACTCGTTATGGCATGGCGTCAAACCCATTCGTAGGTTCTTCACCTGCAGATGGTCTTGCATCAAACCGTACAAACCAGTACTACAGAATCTTCCGTGTAGACAACATCTTGACATAAGATCAAGAGTATCGGAAAAACTTAAGGGAGCCGCTTGGCTCCCTTTTTTTATGACCCCATTGTTAGTTCAAAGCCATTTTCTGTTAGTTCAATGTCTTCAATGAACTTGTGCCAATCACCTTGTTTCTTGGCTTGTTGGAAACAAGATTCTGCGGCAGCCCAGAAATCACGAACAGTACCACCAGCTGTAAAGGCACTCACTTCTACCCAAGCAAGATCGTTTAGGATTTCCATGCAAGTAGCATCACCACGAATGAAACGATAGTAGACACGATGACTTTTGTTATTGAAGATTTCTTGGTCTACGGTGGGACACTCCCAAATACTCCACACAGTCTCGTAACCTAGTTCTTCTTGTTGGGCATGCCAATACTCGATAGGACCACGATATTGATCAACTGTTAAAGACATTGTAATCTCCTTATTTGTTACACTATGAATATAGTTGATTCGAAAACAAATGTCAATAGATTATTGCATCAATACTCTAACAACTTCACCAGCTGGGTTCAACATTGTGTGAACAACCCGAGTAGTATGTCTTTGGGTCGTTCTGCATGTCCACCAAGCCTCTGCTTCTGCTTGAGTCTCAACCAAAACAGCGCTTTGTGCCAATTCCCTAGTAACAGGACACAAGGTGGTCAAAGTTGTTCTCAATTCCCAAGTCATGATGTTCTCCTTCATTTGATATAATCAATATATCTGATTCGAAAACAAATGTCAATAAAAAGTTTTATTTTTACACATATAAATAGAAGTAGTTAAAACTTAGTGGAAACTCAAATGCCTGTATTAAATCCAAGTGTAGAAGTAGATGTAAACTCATCCTCATCAGGGTTGAATAACCTTAACTATCTACAGCCAAACGCTTTCAAACTTACTATTGACCATAAGCATTTTCAGAACCTAGAGTTTTTCTGTCAGACAGTAGTGCATCCATCTATGTCATCGAACCCTGTTGAGATGCCCTACAAGCGTATCACATCTGTACCGTTCACTGGAGATAAGTTGACATTTAGTGAATTAACCGCTATGATTATAGTGGATGAAAATCTAAACGCATATACAGAAATGTACAACTGGTTACAAAGAACTATTGAGCAAGAAGATACAACAGCGATCAATAGAACATCTTCGAAGCCACCTACGTATGCTGACATCACATTATCTATTCTAAGCAGCCATAATAATAAGGTCAGACAGATTAGATATATAGATAGTATGCCTGTAAGCCTTGGCGACATGCAACTTGAGTCAACATCAGGTGACTTATCCTTTATCACGTTTCCTGCAACATTTAGATTTTCCTATTTTGAACTGAGATAACTCTATCGGAGTATATTATGAAAACATTAGAAGAAGTGCTTGAGGCATGGGAAACTGATTGTCAGATTCCTAGAAACGATCTAGCAGAAACATCACGTATCACACCTACACTACACGCAAAGTATCTTGCTGCTTTGTCGAATGCTAAGTTGCGTTTGAAAAAAGCAGAGATGGACCAAAAAACTCTGCTAAAAGCCAAGTGGTTATATTATAACGGCAAAATGGATCAAGAGGAAATAGAGGCACGTGGCTGGCAGTACGATCCCCTTGAGGGACTTAAAGTGTTAAAAGGTGACATGGACTACTACTATGACTCTGATATCGAAATACAAGAGTCAGAGCTAAAAATCGAGTACCTAAAAACGCTTATAAATACACTTACAGATATCGTGGATGCGCTGAAGTGGCGACATCAGACTATTGGTAATATTATTAAATGGAAAGTATTTGAGAGTGGCGGCTGATATCATTGTAAAGCTAAAAGACTATAGTATGATGTATGTGGATTGTGAGAACGGTCTTGCATATGAACTATCAGACTATTTTAGCTTTTACGTTCCTGGCTATAAGTTTATGCCAGCCTATAAGAATAAAATATGGGACGGTAAGATCAAACTCTTCAATCGCATGACTGGAGAGCTAAACGCTGGGCTATATGTTTATTTGTTAAAGTTTGCATCTGAGCGAGGATATACTGTTGACACTGAAGAGTCGGATCAATATGGGTTTCCTGTTCCTCCTCAACAACCTCTTCAATATATGTCTGATTTACTAGCTGACGCAACGCTTCCATTTCAGCCTCGATCATATCAATACGATGCGATTGAAACAGCCCTAAAACGAAATCGAGCAATTCTTTTATCTCCTACAGGGTCTGGTAAGTCTTACATTGCATACTTGCTTGCAAAGTATTGGCTATACTATTTATCAGATGGCTTCAAATATCCTAAGGGCGGTAGAGTTCTAATCATTGTACCTACTACATCTTTGGTAGAACAGATGCACCAAGACTTTGAAGATTATGGTCAGAACCCTGATGGGATGCACAAGATTTACTCAGGCAAGAGTAAGAACACAGATAAAGCCATTGTCATATCAACTTGGCAGAGTATCTATAAATATCCTAAGAAATGGTTTGAACAGTTTGGTATGATAATCGGTGACGAATGCCATGGTTTTAAATCAAAGTCTTTGTCGTCTATTATGAACAAAGCAACTGAAGCCAAATATAGATTTGGTTTGACAGGAACTCTAGATGGTACGCAAACCCATAAGCTAGTTCTAGAGGGTTTATTTGGACCTGTCTATCATGTCATAAAGACAAAGAAACTTCAAGACGATGGAACACTGGCTCCTTTGGATATCAAGGTTCTGTTATTGAACTACTCAAAAGAAGTGAGAGAAAACTTTGGAAAGAAAACATATCAGGAAGAGATTGACTTCATCATTGAAAACTCTACTCGTAATCGGCTCATTTGTAATCTCGCTTTGGATGCTAAAGGAAATACTCTCATCCTATACAATCGTGTGGACGCTCATGGAAAACCTCTCCACGAAGCCCTACTAAATAAGGTTAAAGAAGGTCGCAAAGTATTTTTTGTATCAGGTGAAGTTGATACTTCTGATCGAGAAGCCATACGAAGAATAGTGGAGAAACAAAAAGATGCGATCATCGTCGCCTCCTTGGGAACTTTCAGCACTGGTATTAACATTCGGAATCTGCATAATATCATATTCGCTTCACCAAGCAAATCCCAAATCAAAGTTTTGCAGAGTATTGGGCGTGGTCTTCGAAAGTCCGATGATGGAAGCACAACAACCCTCTATGATATTGCAGATGATTTGCACTGGAAAACACGACGAAACTATACACTACTACACTCGGCAGAGAGAGTAAAGATTTACGAAAAAGAAGAGTTTAAATATAAAATAATAAAGGTGGATATTGATGTATGATGTAAAACAATTTAAACTCATAAGTGGCGAAGAAGTCATTTGTGAAGTCGTAGAATGGGCTGCAAATGATAATCCTGATATGGTTGTCAGACGATGTTTCAAAATCCATACTGCATTTGATAATGAAGGTATTCGATATCATTCTTTCAGACCCTATATGGCACTACAAGAGGGTCCAGAAATGTTCATCACAATAAACACAAACCATGTTTGTTCTGAAGGTAATCCTGATTTAAGTCTTGTTCAACATTATAGAGAAGCCGTAAAAGCTTCTGAGATGACAGAAAAAGAAGTAGAAGAAAAGTTAGAAAGCATGGTTAAAAGAATGAAAGAACTCTCAGGTGAGTTTGATGATTCAGGTGATAATCTGATTCGCTTTCCTAGTAAGCCAAGATTACACTAGTATACTTACCCACCTCAAAAACCTCTATTTAATTATATACTAATATAACGATTCGTCAAGTCTTTTTTTATAGTTGACAGTAAAAAATATTTGTGATACAATCGTAACATTAAGGGATTTATATTATGGCAAAGACCAAAAGAAAAAGTATTCATTATGTAAACAACAAGGAGTTTTCACAAGCGGTTGTTGATTATTGTACGGCTGTACGTGAAGCGAAAGATAATAAAAAAATCTTACCTATTGTACCAGATTACATCGCAGAATGCTTTCTTAAGATTGCTGAAGGATTATCCCATAAATCCAACTTTATTCGATACACATATCGTGAAGAGATGGTTATGGACGCTGTAGAGAACTGCCTTAAGGCTATAGAGAACTATAACATTGAAGCAGCCACTCGCTCAGGCAATCCAAATGCGTTTGCATACTTTACACAGATTAGTTGGTATGCATTTCTCAGACGGATTGCGAAAGAAAAGAAACAACAAGACGTAAAGATTAGATATCTTGCATCCTCAGGTATCGAAGAATACATCATCTCTGATGGTGAGGATATGTCTAACGCTGTTGTGCAAGCATTCGTTGACCAACTTAAAGATCGTATCGATAAAGTTAAAGAGAAAGACGATGAGTTTAAAGCCTTTGCTGAAGAAGAAAAGAAACGGCAAAAACGACTCAAGAAGTCTATTATAACTGTTGATTCCGATTTAAGTGATTTTTTATGAAGATAGCGATACTAAATGATACTCACTGTGGCATACGTAATAGCAGCGATATATTTATTGCCAATGCTGATAAGTTCTATACTAATACCTTTTTTCCGTATCTTGTGGAAAATAACATTAACCATATTGTTCATCTGGGCGATTATTACGATAATAGAAAATACATCAACTTTAGAGCACTTAACGAAAATCGTAAACACTTCCTCAAGCCACTTAGAAAGCTTGGTATTACAATGGATATCATACGAGGAAACCACGATACCTTCTACAAGAATACAGGAGAACTAAACTCGCTCAAAGAGTTGTTGGGTTACTACATGAACGAGATCAATATCATTCATGAACCAACTGTTATGGAGTATGGTTCTTTGAAGATGGGTATGGTGCCTTGGATTGATGATGAAAATGAAAAGCAGTCCATGGAGTTCTTAGCTAACGCCAAGTGTGATTGGATTGGTGGACACTTCGAGATAACAGGCTACGATATGATGCGAGGCATCAAGTGTGAACATGGCTTAGACAAGGATGTGTTTAGTCGGTTCGAGAAGGTCTTGTCAGGACACTTCCACACCAAATCTGAAAGGTATAATATCGAATACCTTGGATCACAAATGGAGTTTTTCTGGAACGATGCGCACGATCCTAAGTTTTTTCATATCTTGGATACAGAAACACGAGAACTTACTGCTGTGTATAACCCTCATACTCTTTTCCATCGCATCCGCTATGATGATTCAAAACATGACTACATGGAATATGATTTTAGTCAAGTAGAAGGTAAGTTCGTAAAGATTGTTGTTCTTAACAAAGCAGACTTGTTTACCTTTGATCGTTTCGTAGATCGTATTCAGAACCGTAACATCCTTGAGTTAAAGATAGCTGAGAACTTCGAAGAGTTCATTGGAAAAAATGTGGATGACGGTAATATTTCTGTTGAAGATACTTCCGATTTGTTGTATACTTACATTGATGCTGTAGACACAGATTTGGATAAAGACCGAATCAAGAAACAAATGTCTGAGCTGATGATAGAGGCACAAACACTAGAGATTGTCTAATGACAAAGATTATTCATATCAATCGAAATATTATTCAACAAAATAATAAGCATGGTCGTTCCGAACCTGTATGTCGTGTAGAGGAAAAGGGCAAGGTCGTATACTGTATGGAAGTGGATATCAAAGGACCATCACGTATGGTATACAGACCTGAGAAACCACGTCCATGTGGAGCAAAGCTATGGATCGAAACGGATGCAGAAGTTGATCTAATAGGTGTAAAGACTTGATTACGTTTAAATCCCTTAAGTGGAAAAACTTTCTAAGCACAGGCAATAACTGGTCTGAGATAGACTTCACTTCCCATAAATCCACACTTGTTGTTGGTCATAATGGTGCAGGTAAGTCTACTATCTTGGATGCGTTATCCTTCGCCTTGTTTGGAAAGGCACACAGAAATATTTCCAAGCCCCAGTTGGTGAACTCCATCAACAATAAAGACTGTAAAGTTGAAGTTGAGTTCAATGTACTAGGGCAAGATTTCAAAGTTGTACGTGGTATCAAACCAAACATCTTTGAGATTTGGAAAGAGGGTGTGATGATGAACCAGTCGTCACACTCTAAAGAGTACCAGAAAATCCTCGAACAAAACATCTTGAAGCTTAATCACAAAAGCTTTCACCAGATTGTTGTGTTGGGTTCTTCTTCCTTCATTCCTTTCATGCAACTCTCAGCGCAAAATCGAAGGGATGTTATCGAGGATTTACTGGACATTAATGTTTTCTCTAAGATGAATAGTATCTTAAAGGAAAAAACATCAGAGTTGAAAGATCAGATCAAGGATGTTACGCATGAGATTGAAGTCAACAAAACAAAGACGGATGCGCAAAAGAAATACATCCGTGACGTCAAAGCAATCAACGAAGAACAGCGTGAAGAGAAGTTCAAACTCATATCAGATATACAAGATGAGATCAAGACTATCCAAGCAACGAACACAGAACTCACAACTAGTATCGAATCTAAGCTTCCGCAAGCATCTAGTGATTCTGAACAAGCAACGAAAAAAATCACAGAACTTGAAAAGTTCAAAGCGAAGTTCAACGCCGATATTCGGAAGCTTGTTAAGGACGTACAGTTCTTCGAATCCAATGATACCTGCCCTACATGTTCCCAGACAATCACTGAAGAGACTAAAGAAACCCATGTCT
>Ga0208767_1001794_pt1 | contig 16668 bp, 20 predicted proteins | sample VirMetDEL_Mar_21_FD_184514 | JGI IMG/M metagenome (GOLD analysis project Ga0208767, IMG submission 184514) | Aqueous microbial communities from the Delaware River and Bay under freshwater to marine salinity gradient to study organic matter... | ecosystem: Environmental > Aquatic > Marine >... | reverse complement strand
CTTCAGTGGACATGATGACCTCAAGACAGATGAGCGTTGGCCTATCATTGCCTATCGTGCATTTTATACTGTTGACAAATCAAAGTTCGCACGATATAACAAAGGACGATCAAAACCAACTTGGATGAAAGGAGAATAGACATGACAAAGAAAAAAGAGAAGACCGAATGGGAAATCAGGCAAGAGCAGGCTGCTGCCACATGGAAAAGCATGACACCTAAACAGCAACAGGCTGTACTGGAAATGCTACAGGCTTTCGTACCTATCAGACAAGCAGTGTCTGAGTTATGTGAAATCAGCTACGAGGACTTACGCAACATGGATCAGGCATGGTACACGTTAAGGCGGTTACTTGTTGATGACAGTGTGGAAGTAAAATACTGGGGCTATTAGAATGGATATTATAATAGGAATAGTAATATTTGTTGTACTAGCCATCTTTACTTTGTGAAAGTTTACTGATATAAATAAATATCAATTGACTCTATGAAAGGAGAATTATTATGCCACTAGATTTTACATCAGAAGAACTACTACCAGAACACCTTAACTTTCCTGTAGTGTTTGAGCCTACAAAGTTTGACAAATCAAAATACGTTATCAACGGTGACACAGGGGACTACCTTGGTATCGTTGGTAATGGTTTTAACTGTGCTAGTCACGGTGACTTCTTCACCCAAGCACATAGTGCTGTATCTGAGCATCTTGGTGCAGAGTTCTGTAACAACATGAACATCGACTACAAGACTGCACGTAACAATGCTTGGGTTATGATGGACATGACTATGCCCAATGTCTTACGTAAGGTTGTAACAGATAAGCATAGCACAACCATTTCACCTCGACTGATTGCCTTGCATGGCATTGATGGTTCATGCAGCAACATGGTTTTCTTTGGTGCTATTGATTTCTTCTGCACCAATGGAATGGTCACTGGTGACTACGATAAGATCAAGCGTAAGAACACCAGCAACTTCAGCTTGGATAAGTTCATTCAAGAGTTGCAGTCATCTGTCACAGATTTCTACGACACTGCTGATAAGTTTCAGCGTTGGGCAGAGACAAGCCTGATGCATGTTGATGTAAAAGCTTTGCTTGATTCCATTGTCAAAGCTGAACGTAAGTCAGAGAAGATGTTTAGTCTGTATAATCAAGAGGTTAGCACACGTGGTCGTAATGTGTGGGCTTTGTATTCTGCCTTTACAAACTACGCAAGCTATGCCGATGAACGTAATGGGTTCAACCTTCGTAACACTGGCAATGACACTGAAGCACAGTCCATGTGGGCAAGAGAACAGGAAGTTGCTAAGTGGATTGATGCGCCACAGTTTCAAGCGATTGCAGCTTAATGTTGAGGCCAGTGTATAAAACAAAGCAGGGCATGGTAAATGCGCATGTCCTGTTTATCGAAAAAGATTTACTAGAAGCAGAGTCTAAACTTAAAGAAGGTAATGCTAATGTGATCAGCAATGTTCGTGATGCTCTTCATTCTATACAACTGATAATAAGGGAGACCCAGAAATGAGTGAGTATAAGTACAGTAGAACAAATAGCAAAGGCGAAGTTATTCTAAGACGTGACACAGAAGAAGACCTAGCTTTTGTTATAAAGTACTTAAATGATAACAAAATAACATTTGAGTACATTGATAGCGCAACAATGTTTTATATAGAAAATAAAGCAGGCGTAATGTATGCATATTACTACACCACTGGTAGATGGGCTATCAAGTCTAGAAACAGACAAAAGCATTATCAGAGTATGGGTATAGCTGACTTTGTGGATAGGTTTCTTAACAGGTACGCTGAAGAACAGATAGAACAACATAAAATCTGGGCAGAAGAAAAGAAAAAGAAGCGGGAAGAATACTTCAAAAGAAAAATGGAGAAATTAAATGAAGCTAAATAAACTTGTTGACGACTACTATTCTTCCTACGATTACAGGAACTTACGTGATGAAACTAAAGCACATTATAAGTATCTGTTAACCGTAATGCTAAACACTGAGGTAGAGGGAACACCCCTCTGCCACTATGACCCTGACAACTTGCCTACAAGAATAGCTAAACAGTCATATGATTTGTGGTGTGATAAAGGCATTTCTATGGCAAACCACCTTTTGTCGGCTGCTCGTATCGCATTTAACTATGGCTTACGAATGGAACACTGTTTAACCAATCCTTTCGCTAACGTGCGTAAACGCACCACAGACAGGCGTAAGGTAGTTTGGGGTAGGGGAGATGTACAGAGACTGCTAGAAGCCGCCTACAGCGATTTTAGCACACGTAACGTGGGTTTGATTGCTCACATGGCCTATGAATGGTGCCAACGTCTTGGTGACATGCGACTGCTTACATGGGATGCCATAAACTTTGATGCACAGACTGTTTATATAAAGCAATCGAAGCGTAAAGCAGAGGTACATCTACCCATCGAAGATGATTTGTTTGACATGTTGAAGCAACAAGAACAGGACTTCGGCTTCCAACAATATGTTGCACCTATGCCTACACCATACGCAGGTGAGTTTATACCCTACAGCATATACAAGCTGCCTCTGTATGCACGTAAGCTGATGGATGACGTAGGATTACCGAAAGAGTTACGTCTATCTGACTTACGTAGAACTGGCACAACTGAAATGGTTGAAGCTGGTGTCGGTATGGCACAAATAATGTCGGTTACTGGACATGCTAATCCAAGTTCAGTTAAACCTTACTTAAAAAATACACTTGAAAGTGCAAATAATGCATTGACAGCTAGACAAATGCATGGTAAAAGCATAGCAAGTGCCGCAAAGAAAGAGGATATACATGATTAATATATATAACACTATAAGTGATATGGATGTTCCTAGTGGAACTACAAAGAGAATGAATTGTCCTAACTGTGGCGGGTATAAAACATTTACAGTGACCAATAACATGGGCAGCTTAGTGTGGAATTGTTACAAGGCTTCTTGTAATGCTAAAGGTGGTAATAGAGTACACCTATCTGTAGATGATATACGTGCTGGCTTTGGTGGGGCTAAAGAGTTTGCTATAGACACGTTTGAATTACCTAGCTATATCGTAGCACACAGAGATAACCCTAGTGTGCTAAAGTTTTGTGCAGACTACAAGATAGATGCCGATCAGTTAGGTGTTTTGTATGATGTTAAGGAAGATCGTATAGTATTTCCAATCAAAGATAATGGTAAGGTTGTAGATGCTACTGGTCGTTCATTAAGAAAAAGATTACCTAAATGGAAAAGATATGGAAAAAGTGGCTTGCCATACTCAGTTGGTTGTGGTAATGTCGCAGTTGTTGTTGAGGACTGTGTGAGTGCAGCCGTTGTTGGTTACGGTTCCTTTGTCGGGGTTGCGCTTCTTGGTACGTCTCTACAGGATACGCATAAAGGGTATCTTGCACAGTTCTCAACAGCCGTTATAGCATTAGACCCCGATGCATTGAAAAAGAGTTTTGCTTTGGCAAAAGAATTAAGAGGTCACGTTGATGATGTAAAAATAATTAAACTCAATGATGACTTGAAGTATCGCAACCCTGAAGATATGGAGAAATTATATGGAATTATCACTAATTAGAACCCTAATGGATAAGTCATTTTATGATGACAATCGTGGTGCAAGATGCCCTGACAGATTGTTCAGTGCTGATGTACGTAAAATTAAAAAGACAATCGACACAGCAATGGAACGGTATGAACGTACTGTGTCGCCAGATGAGATTGAAGCATTGTTCGTATCAAGCAATCCAACAATGACAACAGCACAGAAACAAGTGTTCTCTTCTATCTTTCAAAAGATAAAAAGGGAACACCCTATGGGTAATGACATAGCACAAGAAGTGTTGTCTAAGTTATTCTCACAGGTTGTAGGGGAAGACATTGCTAACCTTGGTGTAGATTATGTGACAGGTGACAAGACAAGCCTTGAGCCTTTACGTATGATACTTGAGCAATATGGTGATGATTTCACTCCAAACTTAAATGTAGAATGGGATGATATAGAAATGGAAACTTTGCTATCTAAAGCTGACCTTGAAGCACGTTGGACTTTTAATATACCTGTGCTTGCACGTAGAGTAGAGGGCGTAAACTCTGGTCACTTGATTGAAATCGGCGCACGTCCTAACACTGGTAAGACATCCTTTCATGCCAGCATCATTGCTGCGCCGGGGGGCTTTGCTCATCAGGGTGCCAACTGCATCATCTTATGTAACGAAGAAGGATACCATCGTGTTGGTGCTAGATATCTTACTGCTGCAACTGGCATGACTATGCGTGAGATAAAGGCTAACCCTAGTAAAGCACGTGACTTGTACGCACCTGTAAAGGAACGCATCAAGATTAAAGATGCAACAGGTCGTGATATGTCGTGGGTAGAAAGCATATGCAAGACATACAAGCCTGACATTGTTCTGCTTGATATGGGTGATAAGTTTGCTAAGACTGCTGGCTTTGCCAGAACAGATGAGGCACTTAAAGCTAATGCTATTCATGCTCGTATGATTGCCAAGCAGCATGATTGTGCTATGTTTTATATGTCTCAGCTATCTGCTGATGCTGAAGGTAAGGTCTTACTAAACCAGTCTATGATGGAAGGTTCACGTACAGGTAAAGCTGCTGAAGCTGACCTTATGGTATTGATAGCTAAAGACCCTGTTACTATGAGTTCAGATGGCAGTGAAGCAGAAGAAGGTCCACTACGTCATTTGAATGTAGTAAAAAATAAGTTGACAGGGTGGCATGGAAAGGTGCATTGTAATCTTGAACATGAAACAGCGAGGTATGTACCATGAAATTAACACTTGATGTAGAGAACACAACGACTAAACGAGATGGCAAGTTACATCTTGACCCCTTTGAGCCTAACAACTCATTGACAATGGTTGGTATACTGACGGATCAAGGAGTGGAACACCACTTTCCATTTGACCATGCTGATGTACCTAGTCAAGATGACTACCATGAGCGTGTTCAATGGTTCCTTGACCAAGCAACTATCATCATCTGCCACAACGCAGCTTACGATCTCATGTGGCTTTGGGAATCCGGCTTCATATATAACGGCCCTGTGTTTGACACCATGCTTGCTGAATATGTACTACAGCGTGGCGTAAAGCAGCCTTTGTCTCTTGAGGCTTGTGCAGAACGATATGAGTTAGCAACTAAAAAGCAGGATACCTTGAAGGAGTATTTTACCAAAGGTTATAGCACTCGTGACATACCTTACAATGAATTGTGTGAATATCTTTCTGCTGACTTACATGCAACACAACAGTTGTCAGATAAACTGATGTACCGTCTTAACACTATTCCAGATGCAAAACTTATGAGTACCGTCACTCTAACGAATGAAGTTGCTGTGTGTCTTGCCAGAATATATCAGCGTGGATTTAAAGTTGACATGTCAAAGTTGGATGAAGTTCGTGAGGAGTTTGAAGCAGAGAAACAACAGCTTCAAGAAGAACTACAGCATCATGTACGCAGAGTTATGGGTGACACACCTATCAACTTAAATAGTCCAGAGCAATTGTCTTGGGTTATCTATGGTCGTAAAGTAAAAGATAAAATTGATTGGGCTGCACGTATTGATCCATACATGTCTAACAATGAATTTGACTCATTTATGTCGTCAGGTACAGAACGCTTATATCGTACAGTGGCACAACAATGCACTGACTGTCGTGGCTCTGGATTTATTCGCAAGACAAAGAAGAACGGTGATCCCTTTGCTAATCCAAGTAAGTGCAAGACTTGTGATTCTGCAGGATATATCTTTAATCCTACAAATGTATTAGCAGGGTTTAAGTTTAAACCACCATCACCTAAATGGGCTAGTGCAAATGGTTTTACTACAAGTAAAATAAATCTTGAAATACTTGAAAGTGCAGCGCGAAGTAAGGGCTTGAAAGAAGCAGAAGACTTCCTACATAAAGTGCGTAGGCTCAGTGCTGTTGAAACATACATTTCATCCTTTATAGATGGAATAAAGACATACACAAAAGAAGACGGTATGTTGCATGTACGGCTTTTACAGCATCGCACTGCAACTGGTCGCTTCTCTGGTGCTGATCCTAATATGCAGAACATGCCTCGTGGCGGCACGTTTCCTGTTAAGAAAGTATTTGTGTCACGATTTGAAGGCGGCAAGATTCTTGAGGCTGACTTTGCACAGTTAGAGTTTCGTGCTGCTGCTTATTTATCACAAGATGAGGTAGCAATTGAAGAAGTATCTACTGGATTTGATGTACACGCATACACCGCTGAAGTTATTAGTACGGCTGGTCAGCCTACGAGTAGACAGGATGCAAAAGCGCATACATTCGCGCCGTTATACGGTGCAACTGGATTCGGAAGAAGCAAAGCAGAAGCAGCTTACTACGAACACTTCAACTCAAAGTACACAGGAGTTGCAGCTTGGCATTCCAGATTGGCTAAAGAAGCTTTAGAAACACAAAAGATTACTACACCAAGTGGACGTGAGTTTTCATTTCCTGATGTAGTACGTAATCACAGAGGTAGGGTTTCGCACTTTACCCAAATAAAAAACTATCCGGTGCAATCATTTGCAACTGCTGATATAGTGCCTGTTGCATTATTATACATTGATAGCTTGCTTAGTTACGCGAAGTCATGTATAGTGAATACAGTTCACGACAGTATTGTTATTGATGTGCATCCAGATGAAGAACGCCTTGTACTGCAAGCAATTAAAAAGACAAATGACGAATTGCCTAATTTGATTGCAGGACGATGGGGAATTAATTTTAATGTTCCTTTGCTTTTAGAGGGAAAAATAGGACCGAATTGGCTTGACACGAAAGACATAGCGTGATATAACTATGCCTCATTCACTTAATAAAAGGAGAAAATATACATGACAGAACTTACAACGATTGATACTAACAACTATGCAGCTATGGCAAAAGCAATGGGTATTGCACATGAAGCAGCAGGTAAGGCTAAAAGTAGCTCACTTGCACGTCTTCGCATTAACCATCAACCAGTCATGGGTACTGCAGAAGTAAATGGAAAGAATGTAAACATAGAAGTAATTGAAGGTGGTATGTATAAACTAGAAATACCTGATGGCCCAACTTACTATGCAAATTCTATTAAGATGCGTCCATTTATGCAACGCTTTATGTATAAGCGTTTTATTATGGGTAATGCTAAAACACCTAATCGGTTTATCAAGACAATTATGTCAGATAACCTTAACATTGACCTGAAGGACAATAATGGTGGGTTTAATTGTGGTAAACCTGCAGGATACATTAAAGACTTTCAGGCTTTACCAAAAGAAACACAAGAGTTGCTGAAGCAGATTAAACGTGTGCGAGTTGTTCTTGGAACAGTTGAAATGATCAATCCACTCAATGATAAGGGTGAAATGACAACAATAGAAACAACCCCTTTTATTTGGGAGATTGATAATCGTGATGCCTTTAACAATGTCGGTGAAGCTTTTTCTAAATTAGCTAAACATCAGCGTCTTCCGGTTCAGCATACTATTACTGCTAACACAGATGAACGTAAGATGCCTAATGGGAATAGCTTTTATATTCCTTTAGTATCTCTTGATACGTCTAACACTATCAAGCTTACTCAGGAAGATCAGAATATGTTTGCAGACTTTATGACTTGGGTTGACAATTACAATAATTACATTGTGAACACATGGGCAGAGAAGGCGAACTCAAGATTAGAAGAAGGCGATTCGGACATGGTAGATGAGCTTGTAGACATCGAAATTGAAGAGGTAGCGTAATGAACCATCCTGCTGAAATGGCGTTACATCAGTACATGGAAGATGCTGTAGCAGGCAATACTTCTATGTCTGATGCTACCATAGAACAGGTTGCTAATGACATTGCTGATGCACTGAAACGCCAGTTCGGTAGTGGTAAATCAAGGGGTGACTTTAACATTAGAATGTCTAATGTAGGTCGCCCCACATGTCAGCTTTGGTATGAAAAAAACAAACCAGAAGTTGCTATGCCTATGCCTACAACATTTGTAATGAACATGATGATTGGAGACATTGTTGAAGCTGTCTTCAAAGGGTTACTAACAGAAGCAGGAGTTAAATATGAAGATACGGACAAAGTTACTCTTGACTGTGGTGATACTCACGTTTCTGGCTCTTATGACCTTATCATTAATGACGCAGTTGATGATATTAAATCAGCTTCAGACTGGTCATACAGAAACAAGTTTGATTCCTATGAATCCCTTGCCAGTGGAGATAGTTTTGGATACGTAGCGCAGCTTGCAGGTTATGCAAAAGCACTCAATAAAAAAGCAGGTGGTTGGTGGGTAGTAAACAAAGCCAATGGTAAGTTTAAATATGTACCAGCCACAGGTCTTGACGTAGATAAAGAAGTTGATAACATTAAGAATACGATCAAAACAGTTGACAACAATGAATTTAAACGCTGTTTTGAGCCAGTTCCTGAAACCTTTCGTGGAAAAGCTACAGGAAATACAATACTTAATAAGGGCTGCACGTTTTGCTCTTATAGGTATGATTGTTGGGAGCTTACAGAAAAACCAGCAGTCAAATCACAAGCAAAAAACCCGGCTGTAGTGCCATATGTTACATTAGCAGAGGAGTATATAAATGGATGAACGACTGGAACTTGATGCTTTACTGGATGAGATTAAAAATACAGAACAGCAACTTATCAACTTGCGTAAGGAATATCGTGAGCGAAAAACTGCTGGCCTGCGAGATGCTATTACAGCCCGTAATGAAGCTGATAAAGCTATTCAGGAAGAACTCAAGTCACTTGGTTATAGGAATTATAATTACCGCTATAATTTGCCTGTCATTAATTGGCGTGATATAGCATAAGAGTGGTTGATTCAAAACAATTCAGGGCAGCACGAAAATATGGATATCGTAGTGGGCTAGAACTCAAGGTATCTGACTACCTCAAGGAATTAAATGTTGATTTTCTTTATGAGAAAGTTAAGATTGAGTGGGAAGACCTTGCCTATAGAACATATACACCAGACTTTGTGCTGCCCAATGGGATTATAATTGAGACAAAAGGGCAGTTCACTGCAGCAGATAGACGTAAACATCTAGCTATAAAAAAACAGCATCCTAAATTGGATATTAGGTTTGTGTTTGAAAGTAGCAGACGTAAACTTCGTAAGGGTGCTAAGTCTACATACGGTGAATGGTGTATAAAATATGACTTTAGATACTATGACAGGATTATTCCTGAAGACTGGTTGAAGGAGAAGGGTAAAAACAAGCATCCAAAATTTATTAAGTTTGGCGGCACAAAAGTAAAAAGGAGATAAACATGGACGTAGAAAGAATTTTAAAAGAACTACAAGAAGAGGACTTCCTTATACGTGTAAGGCCATTCGCAAATGATGATGGTAAATGGAGTGGGGAAGTAGACATTTCTATTATGATCCAACCTGAAAATCCATTGGATGAAGATGACTATGTAAATTTAATGCACTTCACTAAGATGATGTGTGCATCTGTACCTGTAATGGAAGAAGTGCCGGAACTTAGAAACATTGTTAATGAATATGTTCTTAATGTACTTGACAACGAGTTAGACATTAGTGTAGAACTAGAGGATTCATACGGAGTAGAAAAAGAGTATGATGGCAATGTTGTTCACATTAATTTTAGTACAAAGACAAGGGGTAACGCATGAGACATGAAGCATTTATGAAAGCTAAAAGCTTAGAGGAAAAAAAGGTGGATATGGTAAATAGCCCACCTCATTATAACACCACAGGAATTGAATGCATTCATGCTATTTCTGCAGCAACAGATGAAGGATTTCAGTATTACTTGCAGGGCAATATACTAAAATATCTTTGGAGATATCGGTACAAAGACAGACCTCTTGAAGATTTAGAAAAAGCCAGATGGTATCTGGATAAGCTGATTGAAGAGGTAATGTCTAGGGATGCGAGTTAAAATTTTTCTTACAATAGATATAGACCCAGAAGATTATCCAATGCCTGCTGATGAAAATGTAGGTGAGGAATTAGAAGATGGTATCCGTGAGTATTTCTATGATATAGAAGGAGCCTCAATTAGAAACATTAAAACAATACAGGAGTAACTAACATGATAAGTAATCAATTACCAACAGACTATCAAAACTTTATTGCTCTTTCCCGATACGCACGATGGAAAGAAGCAGAACAAAGACGCGAAACATGGAGTGAAACTGTGTGCAGATACTTTGACTACATGTCAAACCATCTTTCTGATAAACACAACTATCATCTCGCTGACGAACTCAGAAGTGAATTAGAAGAAGCCGTACTCAATCAAGCTATCATGCCTAGCATGAGGGCGTTGATGACTGCTGGGCCAGCATTAGACCGATGCCACGTAGGTGGATATAACTGCTCATACGTACCTGTGGATAGCCCACGTGCGTTTGATGAAACTATGTATATTCTTATGTGTGGTACAGGTGTTGGTTTTAGCGTTGAACGACACAACATTGAAAAGTTACCTATTGTGAATGAGGATTTTCATAGAACAGATAGCATAATCAAAGTTGGCGATAGTCGTCCGGGATGGGCAAAGTCACTTAAAGAACTTCTTGCTATGTTGTATGCTGGTCAGATTCCATCATGGGATGTGTCAGAAGTACGCCCTGCAGGTGCAAGGCTAAAGACATTTGGTGGACGTGCTTCAGGACCACAGCCGCTTGTTGAACTGTTTGAATTTTGTGTACAAAAGTTTAAGAAAGCAGCAGGTCGCAGACTATACCCAATTGAATGTCACGACATCATGTGTAAGATTGGTGAGGTTGTAGTTGTAGGTGGTGTACGCCGCAGCGCACTCATCAGTCTATCTAATCTTAATGATGACCAGATGGCACATGCTAAGTCAGGTAGCTGGTGGGATAATGAAGGCCAACGTGCTTTGGCAAATAACTCTGTGGCTTACAAAGAAAAACCAGAGATGGGTACATTCATGCGTGAGTGGTTGTCTTTGTACGACAGCAAATCAGGTGAGCGTGGTATCTTCAATCGCCAGTCAGCTAAGAAGCAGGCAGCAAAGAACGGTAGACGTGACACTGACCATGACTTCGGCTGCAACCCTTGCAGTGAGATCATCTTACGCCCATACCAGTTCTGTAATCTGTCAGAGGTTGTGGTACGTGAGTCAGACACGGTTGAAACACTAAAGGAAAAGGTAAGACTTGCAACTATTCTTGGCACATTCCAAGCAACACTAACAAACTTTAAGTATCTTCGTAATATTTGGAAAAAGAATACTGAAGAAGAACGCTTGTTGGGCGTGTCATTGACTGGCATTATGGATAATAAAATCACATCAAATAATGGTGGAACACTTGAAACTGTGCTAGAACTGCTTCGTTCTGTTTCTGTTGAAACAAACAAGGCTATGGCTCACCAACTTAATATACCACAGTCAACTGCTGTCACCTGTGTTAAGCCTAGTGGTACTGTGTCACAGCTTACGGATGCTGCTAGCGGCATTCATGCACGACATAATCCATACTACATCCGTACTGTTCGTGGTGACAACAAAGACCCACTGACACAGTTCCTTATTTCACAGGGAATACCTGCTGAACCTGACGTAATGAAACCCGACTCAACGACAGTGTTTAGCTTCCCTATGAAGTCACCGATGGGTGCAATCACACGTACTCAGATGAATGCTATTGAGCAGCTTGAACTCTGGCTAACTTATCAGCGTCATTGGTGCGAACATAAGCCTAGCGTAACAATTTCTGTGAAGGAAAACGAATGGATGGGTGTAGGTGCATGGGTGTATGAACACTTTGATGAGGTATCTGGTATCAGCTTCCTGCCATTCAGTGAGCATACATATCAGCAAGCACCTTATCAGGATATTGATGAGGATGAGTACAAATACTTCTTGACAAAGATGCCAAGTAATGTAGACTGGTCATTGTTGCAAGAGTTTGAAAAAGAAGATACCACTTCAGGTGGACGTGAGTTAGCATGTACTGCAGGTGTTTGTGAAATAGTTGACATTGAAGCTGCATAGTGCTATATTAGACTATAATTTAAACAAAGAGAAAAGGAGACTAACTATGAAAAAAACAATCTTGACTACAGCTATGATCTTAGCTGCCACATCTGCATCAGCCTTAGAACTAGGTGGTTCGCTTGGTGCGGAACGTAACACTGATACTTCTGTGAATAGCCTGTATGGTTCTGTGTCTGCCGGAATTGTTACCCTTGGAGCAACAATGGAAGATAAACGAAACGATCAAGGCTCATTCAGCATGGATAAGTATGAAGTTGATATTACTTACCCATTCACTAATCGAATCTCTGTTTACGTTGAGAATGATTTCGACAGTGGTTTTAACTACAAGAATACTGTAATCGGTGGAAAAATTAGCTTCTAATAAGCCGCTGGTGTGGAAGCGGGGTGATGGTTGGGTTCAGTACAACCCACCTCGCAGCCATCCTAGCTATGAAGAGTGGCAGAAGTTAAAACAGAAAGAAAAGGAGAAACAAAATGACAGATGAAAAACGAATAATTACTCTTAATGGAAAAGAATATGACTATGAAGAGTTAGAAGACAATGAGAAGTATTTGGTAAACCAAATCACAGACTTGAGCAATAAAATTAACAATGCAAGGTTTAATTTAGACCAGTTGCAAATTGCTCATGACGCATGTAGCAAGATGTTGATTGATTCCATTAACAAACCAAAGGAAGAAGAAGCAGAAGATGCGGCGTAATGGACTAGGAAAGTATGATGCTCCACTGCGTATTCAATACCAGTGGGGCTATGAAGCTTTTAAGCATGGTGGTAAGTTATTCAAAGTAAATAATAAGACAGTGTTTCAAGAGCATCGTCCTGCTATGGATACGCATACTATGCAGGCACGTGAATGGCAACGAGGGTGGAACGATGCCTATTATGAGCAGCTAGAAGAGGTTAAACATAATGAAGCTAGAGGAAGAAGTTAAACAGTGGATGAGGGAGAAACAAATGAGTGGCATTACAGCAGCACTTTATCAAAAGAAAGCGTGTAGCACAGCTATCTTTCCAAAAGAAAAAGCCCTTGAGTATATCACTCTTGGGCTTTGTGGTGAGGCTGGAGAAATTGCTAACAAGGCTAAAAAGCTAATACGTGACGGTGATAACCCAGCTAAACGAGCAGAGATAACTAAAGAGTTAGGTGATGTCTGTTGGTATATTGCGGTACTAGCACAAGAACTAGGCGTTAATCTTGGAAAGGTAATGGAAGATAATCTGGAAAAACTTGCTGATAGAAAGTCTAGGGGTATGCTAGGCGGTAGTGGAGATGACAGGTAATAAATTTTTTGTCATGATTTGGTTTATATACCTGTTACGAAAGAGGGGGCTTAATTGCCCCCTTTTTTTATCTTACGCCTAGTTTTTGATAGAACTTTCCATACTCAACTAGCTGTTCATAGTCGTATGGTTCACCTTCTTGGGGGTTTCCAAATACCTCATGGTATCTAGTAAGCGCACGTTTTTGTGCTGTAGGACCAAGTTTATTAAACGCTACTCTTTGCATTGGGTCAAACCCATATCTTTCTTTACCAGATAGAGATGAACGCAGTTTAACTACATCCATAACATCATTTTTATATTCTTGAATTACTGAACGAAGAAAATCCTTTTGGCTATCTGAGTCCATATCTTTATATTCTTCACTGTTTTTTAATACAGGAACAATAAAATCAGATACATATTCACCCATTAAAGAACCTATTAACTGATCAGCTTCAGGAACTCCAGTTTTAGAGGTTAGTATACTTCTATTTAATTTTAGCCGTGCTAACTCATCCTCAAAAAAGTTACGTCTTTCCTGCTGTAAAATACCAAATGTCTGACGTGTGATTGGCGTTACTCTGCGAAGAGGAGCATCACGAGTTGGCATTTCATATATTTCTGGAGCTTTTGTTCCAATAGATTCAGCTAACTTTTCTTCTAAGGCAAAGTTCATAGGAATACGAGCAAGAGATTTGTTTATAGTTAAACTAAGTAGATCATCTGATACATCCATTTGACGCACAATACGTTCATCATCGGGGGCAAGGAAGGTATTGTACATATCCTGAGCAAATGTAAGTGGTATTGTAAAAGTATTCACTACGTTAGCAAAAAAGTTTATGCCTATTTTAGCCAGTTTGTCACCCTTAACTGATGCTGATACTTCATCGTCAAATAAGCTGACACCATCTAAGTCTTTCAATGCACTATCTAATGCGTAAATACCAAAACCTGCCCGGAATTGTGTGCCAGACAAAGCCTGAATAGCATCAGTTATAAAGCTGCGATCACCCATTACTGGATCATCGTTAAGGCTTCTACGTGCCATTTCTGCAAAGAACAAGAAGGGTGCAGCAGGAAAGAATGGACGCATATCAAATGTTGATCCGTCATCAAACTTATATTCCCACCAGTTTTCTCCGGCATTTTCACTTGAACGGAATGCATATGCACCTGTGTAAATAGATAACCCTGTTAATGCTTTAGCTGTTGCCTCGTAGTTTTCTTCATTACCCTTACCCACAAGCTCTGTAATTACACGATTACCCTGTTTGTTTTTACCTAAGAGGTACAATGGAGAATACTCGTAAGTAAATGTCATAGCGTTTGCAACAAAGCGAGGAAATGGAACTAACGAAGTTGTAACAAACGGCACTTTATGCATAGCATTTATCATTAATTTTAAAGTATCATTTTCTGGTGTTCTTTGATAAGTAAACTCAAGTGCATTATTTACTGCATTATCCAGCATTTTGCCGTTTTCTTTACCGGCAAACGTGTCATTGAATTTTCCCTGCCGTATTATTTCAACAAGATCATAATCAGATAAAATTAAGTCGTCAGCTTGCTCACCTGCTGCTCTTAGTCGTTCTACATCCAGCAAGTCCCTAGCATATTTTTCATTAAGCTGTCTTTTCAATGATCCTACAAAAGAAGCTCTTTTAAATATATTGTCAGATAAAGTGTTGAGTGCATTTAACTCTTGGCTATAATGACGCATCTTTGTCATTTTAACGCCTTTTGCACCAGTAGCGTCATCTAAATCACGTAATTGTTTAAAGAGTTGAGTTGCTTTGTTATGAAAACCCATTTCAAATATTTCTGTTATTGCTGTGCTTTCTTTTTTATTTAACACACCAAACACTACAGCACTTATATCTCTATTAGGAACGGCAGTTCCAAGACTTACTGTGCCTTTTCCACCACCTAGTTTTTTTGCTGCAGATGCAACCCCCCTATCAAAAGATTTCATTACTACATCTATACCAACACGTGTTACACCAGATGCTGTATTACGTATAGTTGTAGCAGTTTGTGATGTCATTGAGGCTAGACGAACTTGGTCTAGTTTTCTTATAAATGTATCTGTATCTACTTGTTGGGTCGTTTCAAGTGCGCCTCTTGCATCCCCTTCACGAAGTTGATTGTCTAGTTTATCTAGTACTTTTTTTCTTTCTTTTGATAAAGCAAAAATGTCATTAGCTGCAACTTCCTGCAGGTTTTTAAATACCTTTGCTTTAGCTCCTCTAGCAGCTAACTCGGAGGCAGCATCAGATGCATCTGCCATCAATAGGTTTGCAAGATCATCAGAAGTTATATTGTATTTTTCCATTATCTCAGGCGCAACAGATTTACCTAAGTCTGCTTCCCTTACAACACGGGCTACAGCTTCCGATATTCGCTCACCCGGTTTAGGAGCTATTTTTGCTTGAACCATAATGTCTGTTACAGCACCAAAAATTCTCGACACTTGATCTTTAGAAGGCGCAATTCTTTGCCAATCTGCCAAGCCCAATTCCTCTGCTTCAGCTTGAGAAATTTTCTTACCAGAAACTACTTGTTCAGGGTCTAATGGCTTTTTCTTTTTACTTACTTTTAATACATCTTCGGGGTCTAGGGAGGGCATTGCTGCTTTAATAGCTTCAGCAAGTTCAGAATTATTTTCTAGAACTTTCTGCGTTCTTTCAAGTGCTTTTTCATTAGCCTTTAAAACCGAAGCTTTTGCCTCACCAACTAAATCACCTGTCTTTGCTTCAGCTTTACGAGCTACAAAACCCTTAACTGCACCCGGTAAAAGTGCAGCAGGTGTTGCCAATCCACTTAAAGTACCAACAAATGCAGTTTCACCTAAACTATAATCTTCACGCAAGTCAGCAGCAAGTTCAGTTTTTTGGGCAGCAATGTTCTGCAATGCACCAGCACCTGCTTCAACGCCCATTGTGGTTTTAAGTGGACGTGCAGCAGCTTGCTGAATAACAGTTGTAAAAGGTTTTTTAAATGCTTCTTTGAGGGTTAATTTTACGCCTTCTTTAGCAGCTTGGGTAGCAGCTATGCCAGCACCCTTCCCTATTCCGGGAAGTGCTAGTCCAACGTATGTTGATGGTGCTTTTGCTATACCACTAATATAATCTAGGGTTGCAGTACCTACACCATCACTGAAGGCTGGCATTTCATTGAATGCCTGATAGAGTAATCTATAATCACTTAAACGCTGTGCTGCTTTTTCGTCTCCACGTTTTGTTGCATCTGCAGCAGCAGCAGACACATAATTAAAATCACCAGCAGTTGTTAGCTCGTTGACATTAAACGAACGAAAATGAGCCATGAACTCTTCCATAGCTTCTTCTTCA
>Ga0208767_1001791_pt1 | contig 16673 bp, 17 predicted proteins | sample VirMetDEL_Mar_21_FD_184514 | JGI IMG/M metagenome (GOLD analysis project Ga0208767, IMG submission 184514) | Aqueous microbial communities from the Delaware River and Bay under freshwater to marine salinity gradient to study organic matter... | ecosystem: Environmental > Aquatic > Marine >... | reverse complement strand
GGACGGTGAAATGACCGAAGAAGAACTCATTCAGAAAATAGATGAGGGATTTGAGAAATTTAAAACCGACTTTATAGATAAACTTAAAAATGAACAAACACCAGATTAAAAAATTCTTAGAAGAGAAGATTGAATCGTACTCATTGAATGGGACAGACTTAACACTATGTGTTGAGTTTGCTGTGTCTGATTTATATGAAACCCTTTGTTCACAAAATTTAATGACCGAAGACCTTCGTAAATGGTTAGGTAAAGGAAAGACTGGTTCTACTGATGGTGGTGGTTGGGATAGATATGGCTCGGAAGGACAAAAGCTGGGTAAGTGTGGTGATGGAAAAGAAGGAGATGCATACGCAGCATGTTTGTCAAAAGAAAAAGCAGCTAAGTTAGGCCCAAAGGGTAGAGCCGCATTTGTTCGAAGAAAACGAGCTGACCAGAAGAAAGCTGGTGATACCAAAAAGGGTGGTAATAGAACCAAAGGTAAAGCACCAACAAATAGTAAGACAGGAGCATAATTATGAAGATAACTGTAAAAGCTGGTAGCGATAGATATACAATAGAGTTTGGAATACAACCAGGCCCTTCAAGAAGTACAACACATTTAACTGCAATCGCAAAATCCGGTGATGATTTGGATAAAGTACATGATTACATACGCAAATCAGGAGCTTCAGATAAAACATTAGGTACTGTTATAGCAAACGAAATAGAAAAAAAACTAAAAATTCCAGTTGAATTTGATTACAACTACGATGGGGCTGGATTCGGATTGAAGTTTGACTTATATTCGATATCAAAGAAATTAAAATAAGGTAGTAATATGGCAAATCCAAAATTAGATAAAAAAGTAAAAGCATTTTTGGATTCGTATCTGAAGGGTACGGATAAGAACTCAGCAGAATATCAGCATGCAATTATGTTGATTCTTAGAGGTGCACTAACAGACGCTAACTTTCACAGCGAAGCAAGGCAATTAGATAAATTCTTTCCAAAAGCAAAATCTTCTAAGTATGTTGGTACTGATATGGAAACTGTGATTGAAGATAAGGGTATTGATATCGCAAACGCTGCTAAATGGGATGGGTATGAAATTATTGATGCGTTTGTAGCATACACAAAGAACAATAAATTAGATTCATTAAAAGAAGCATTCTATTCAGATTTTGTATCTGAATTCTTAAAAGAGGTAACTCACTCACATGAGTACGAAGATATGAGTATGATGGGTGAAGATTCGGGAGAAGAAATCATTGTTGATGGGTATCAAACAAAATACTTCCACGTTTGTCCAGGAGCAACAAATCTATATAAAGATATAGAATCTAAAAATGTTGATATGGATATTGCTAAAAGAAGTGTGATGTTACAAGATGCACTTTTCTTTGTTGAGAAACATATTCAGAGAGATGGGTATAAGCCAGAGAGAGATTATGTGATGGTTGCTAAAAATCTCGCTAAGAACATTATGAGAATGGCTGAAATGATGGGATTGGAAGAAGAACACCAATACATACAAGGACACGTTGATACGATATCAAATGCAGTAAAAGAAAAGGGTTTGGAAGAAAGAGTAATGAAACTTACTGAAGAGAATGTTCCGACTGACCCATCTAAATGGTCTTACTACAAATCACAAGCAAAAGAAAAGTTTGATGTGTACCCATCGGCATATGCAAATGCATGGGCGGCAAAACAATACAAAGATGCTGGTGGTGGTTGGAGAACCAAAAAGAAAGAATCAGTAAGTGAAGGTATGGTTGAACCACGTAGAGGACACACCTACTATCAACTAATTAAAGATGCACCTGTAAAGTATATTGAATCACAATCAAACCCAACTGGTGCAACTGGTGTTTTACTTCATAATAAAGATGGTTACCTTAAAGGTAAGAAGGGCGCATATGTTATTGATTACTTTGGTGCACATTTTTATGTTGATTTGAAATCAAAATTTGCTACATCAATCTATAAACTAAAAGACCAGAGAGAGTTAACAAAATACATACAACCTATCGGAATGGCACCCGAGCATAATGATTGGAAAAAATACATGAGAGATATACCATTTACAAATGAATCAACTATCAATGAAGTTGATGCGGATAGCGTACTTAGAATTGTTTACTTCTTAGTACTATGGCAATTTACAAGCGGAGCTTTAATTGGAATCGGAAAACACATTGCTAAATTCTTCTACGGAAGAAGTAAGGTAAAAGATATTATCAAACGAATTGGTAAGAATAAAGAATTGGTTGCAGCTGCAAAATCTAAGGATGAAGAAAAATTCTTTAAGTTGTTAAGTAACACTTTATCAGATAAAGATTTTGAAGTACTTATGGATACGGGCGCATCTTACACCAGATTAAAGCGTAAAGTTGCTAAAGAGAGCATGGTTGAGGGTGTGATGAGTGAGTTGGATTTGATGGCAAAAGAAGCAAAAGATTTCAACGACTTCCTAAAAGATGTATTCAGCGTACCAGCATACAGAAAGCACAAAGGTAAGAAAGATGTAATGGACTTCTTATCAAAGTTCTATAAAGATGTAAGAAACGAATCGCTTAAAGAAGCATATGTTATTTTCTACGCTAAGAAAAAAGGTGATAAACCATCTCAAGCCGCATATAGAGATAAAGATATGGCGCTAAAGTTTGAAAAAGATTTAAAAAAAGATGGTTACATCACAATGGTTACTCAGAAGAAGATAAAAGGTGTTGATGAATCAATCAACGAAGAATACTACAAATCTGCATCCGATGCAGCTGATGCTGCGAGAAAGTACGCTGAGAAAAAAGGATTTGAAATCGATGAAGATGATTGGCAAACTCAAATCGCTATGGGTGGTAAACACAATCGTTTAAGACCGGGTGTTGGTAAAACACACTCATTCTCAGTTGGATTGGTAAAAAATGGTAAACCACAAAGAAAGATGTTACAGATTTCAATCTTTGGAATGCCAAGTGGTAAGTATGAGTTAACACAATATATCAATTAATAAAATGGAACTGAAAACAAAACTAATAAAATTCAGAATCGATACTGATACCGATGCTATGGGTATCATTGAAGATGAATGTTTACTTGCGTTTTCTCCCGATTCAACTGGAGTATTTGAGTTGGGAGATGATGTAGAAAAGTTTTCAGGTCTATCCTTAAAGGATGCTAAAGCATATAACGAAACTCCAACAGATGCATACATCTATGGATTACAGAATATAATGAATGGTGGTAAAGACCTTTTTTTCTGGAATAATGGTAATCGGTTAAAGGGTGCAGCTGATAAAAATGGAATGTGGCCTGCTTTGCTTGAACAACTATCACATGAAGGTTCTCACTTAGCACGAAAACTTATGGTTCGTGCGGTTGCTAAAAAATTAAATGTGAGTACCGATAATGAAGATTGGATTAAGCACGATTATGGAAGTGGTGAATATATGTGGCCTACAATGGGTGACCACGATGATAATAAAAATCCGATGATAGTGGTTAGTGAAGAGCAGTTTGTTACATTGGTCGGTCTTGTTGTTCAGCAGTTAACTCCACATTTTTTAGAAATGGCTAAAGATTATTTGCCAGAATTAAAAAACGTAAATATAAATGAAGGCATTACTATGAACGAAGGTAAGTTTCCAGGAAGAAAAGGTGATTTCATCAAATTTAAAGGTGAATACTTTGATATAAAAAAGACCGCAGGTTCAACCGCATATGTTAAGTTTAAGCATACTGCGGCTTCGGCATTCTCACAAGTATGGGATAGTGAAGTGAAACTTTCCAACGAAAAGTATAAAGGTAAAAAGGTTTGGGTAATGGAGCAAAAGTTAAACATCAACGAAGGTATAATGTACAATGTTGATGCGGGAATTGCACTACACAAAAACCCATACAGATATGGTTCTACTAAATTCTTTGAGTACTATAACGATTTGAGGGCATTAAAGTTAGAGAGTGTATCTGAAGATTTAGATATGTTCCTAAGTTCAGATATTGGTAAGGTTGGGGTGTATGAAGGTAAAGATGTACTTTTGGATTTTCCAATGTTAGTAGAAGAGGAATCTGTTAATGAAGACCTCGCAGCTTGGTGGCCGGTTATTTTTACATTTTTACCACCATTTCTTCAATTAATTGGTTGGGGTGCTAATAGACTTGGTACGGCTGTTAACAAAGCTGCAAAAATTGTTAAAGTATATATGAAGGAACGTGGTGCTGTGGGTCAAGATATGACTGACCTTTGGCTGAAGGCTATGAATAATAAAGAACTACGCAAATCTGCACGTGAGAAGGATATGGTTACATTTGAAAAAGAATGGAACAAAACCTATACTTCCAAAGAAAGTAAATGGCTTGAAGATTTATTAAGTGGTAAACGTGTAACACCCCTTACAAAGAGAACTAATTCGGTCGATGAAGCAGAATATCAAGGCAAATCCGTTCAGTTATCAAAACCAATGAGAAACAATAGCGGTGGTGGTAAGTTCAAAGTATATGTAAAAGACCCAAAGAGTGGAAACGTTCGAATGATTAAGTTTGGTGCTGATGGTGGTGGTGGTAAGTTGGCTGTAAAGTTGAAAGACCCTAAAGCAAAAGCTGCGTTCAAAGCTAGACATAATTGTGAACAAACCAAAGATAAAACAACTGCATCATATTGGAGTTGTAGATTACCTCGTTACGCAAAATCATTAGGTTTAAGTGGTGGTGGACAGTGGTGGTAATCCGTACAACGAAGTAAGTGAAGGAAACAACACTTACATCAGAGAGTTCTCAGTAGACACCGATTCATCAGAGTTGGTGTGGCATAGAGATAAAGAAGATAGAGAAGTTACAATCTTAGAGGGTAGTGGGTGGAAGTTCCAATATGATAATGAACTACCATTCGAACTAAAAGAAGGTGATACTATCAGTATTAAGAAATTGGAGTATCATAGAATCATAAAAGGTGATACCAACCTAAAAATACGTTTATTAAAGATATTATGATATTTATATACAACCTCACCACTAATGGTAGGGGTTATTAGTTTAATTTAAAAGGTAAAATTATGAGTGAGTTATTAATTGTTTTGGGTGTATTAGTTGGCGCAGCTGCGGTATATCTATTCTTATTGTACACAGGCAAAATCAAAGATGAAGATGGAGATTTTATTCCTGATGTAGTGGAGGACAAGGTAGAAGATATCAAAGAGGATGTTGCTGAAGTGAGGGCTGAAGTAAAGAGACGTGTTAAGAGAGTCAAAGAAGAAATCAAAGACGTAAAAGAAGCCGGTCAGAATCTTGTCGAGCAAACAAAAGATGTTGCTGATGCTGTAAAGGGTAAACCACGTAGAGGTAGAAAACCAGCAGCAAAACGTGGCAGAAAACCAGCGGCCAAAAAGTAATTTAATGTATGAAATCGTACAACGGTGATATCAAAAATGTAATAATCCTCGTCTTAATAGTTGTAATCATTCTATTGAGGCAATGTTCTGGTGACCCAACACCAATTGAACCAACGGTTATTACAAAGATAGAAACTAAGTACGATACAATTACAAAAGAAGTTCCAACCTACATACCAAAATATATTGATAGGATAGTCAGAGAAATCGATACAGTAAATGTAACGCAAGATATTGATACACTATCCATACTTGAAGATTACTTCGCTACATATGTGTACGAAGATATACAAGAATTAGATTCATTAAATCTACAGATTACAGATAGTATTTCACAAAACAAAGTTTTTGCTAGAAGTATTAAGTATGATTTAATCTACCCAACCACAACCATCACCGAAACCAAATATATAAACGCTAATGAGTTTTACATTGGCTTCGGTGTAAATGGAACTGGTAATCAATTTAATTACGTTGGTGGGCAACTTCTGTTTAGAACAAAAAAACAACAGGCGTATGGGTTGGGTATTGGAATCGATGAAAATCTACAACCAATGCTTTCTACCCAATTCCTTTGGAAACTTGGAAAGTAAATGGCACCATCAATAAAAGAACTTATTAGGGAAGAGTACGTTAAATGTGCTAAAGACCCAGTCTACTTTTTCAAAAAGTATTGTTACATTCAACATCCTAAGAGGGGAAAGATTCTATTTGATTTATTCCCATTTCAAGAAGATGTTATGGGTGAGTTCAATGAACACCGATTCAATGTAATCCTAAAATCACGTCAGTTAGGTATATCAACTCTATCTGCGGGGTATTCATTATGGACAATGTTGTTCCATGAGGATAAAAACATTTTGGTAATCGCAACTAAGCAAGAGGTTGCTAAGAATTTGGTTACCAAAGTTAGGTATATGCATGAGAACTTACCAAGTTGGTTAAGAGGTGATACGGTAGAGGATAACAAACTATCACTTAGGTTAGGAAATGGTTCGACAATCAAAGCAACATCAGCAAGCGGTGATGCGGGTCGTTCCGAAGCACTATCGATGTTGATTATAGATGAGGCTGCATTTATCAAAGGTATTGATGAGATTTGGGCATCAGCACAATCAACCCTATCTACTGGTGGTAAAGCAATTGTGTTATCAACTCCTAATGGTGTGGGTAACTTCTTTCATAAAACTTGGTTAAAGGGTGAGCAGGGTGATGGTTGGAATCCAATCAAACTTCACTGGACTGTACATCCTGAACGAAATCAAATGTGGAGAGCAGAACAAACTCAACTATTAGGTGATAAAATGGCAGCACAAGAATGTGATTGTGATTTTATCAGTTCTGGTTATTCAGTTGTTGATGGTCAACTCCTACAATGGTTTGAAGAAACGCATGTAGAAGAACCCGTTGAAAAGAGAGGGTTTGATGGTAACTATTGGATTTGGCAACAACCTAATTACGCAAAGGATTATATCGTTGTAGCTGACGTTGCGAGGGGAGATGGTGCAGATTATTCTGCATTTCACGTTATTGATGTTGAAAGTGTAGAGCAAGTCGCAGAGTACAGAGGTAAGATTGAAACCAAACACTATGGTAATATGTTGGTAAATGTTGCAACCGAATGGAACGATGCACTTCTTGTGATTGAGAACGCAAATATTGGTTGGGCGGTAATCCAAGAAGCAATTGATAGAAACTATGCAAATCTATATTACTCATACAAAGAGTTTGGATATGTGGATGAGGATATCCACCTACAGAAAGCATACGATTTAAAAGATAAAGCACAAATGGTTCCTGGATTTTCTATGACGAGTAGAACTCGGCCATTGGTGATATCTAAATTAGATACTTATATGAGAGAGCGAGTTCCAATCATCCGTTCTAAGAGATTGATTGATGAGTTATTTACATTCATTTGGAATGGTAGTAGAGCAGAAGCACAATCTGGTTACAATGATGATTTGGTAATGGCATTTTCAACTTCACTTTGGGTTAGAGATACAGCACTAAAGCTACGTCAACAGGGAATTGAATTAAATAGAAAAGCATTATCACTTACATCTAAACATTCTGGTGTTTTCAAAACAAATCAATCCAAAGCAAAAGATGCTTGGAAAGTTAGAACTGGTAGGGGTGATGAGGATATAAGTTGGTTACTTTAATTTGGATATTAAAAATATTTTTTGTATATTTATAAATTGTAGTGGTATATAAAAGAACAGGATTATGGCAGATACTTCATTATTTGGTAGATTAAAAAGATTATTCTCAACACAGGTTGTTGTTAGAAGAGTCGGCAAAAATAAATTAAAGGTAGTAGATTCATCCAGAATACAGGGTGATGGTAACCGCAGAGGGTCTGCATACTACGATAGATATGGTAGGTTACATGGTTCTAATTCAAGAAAGAATTGGCAAACATACAATGAACGATTTAACTACCACTCAAACAAATTAGAACTATATACAGATTATGAGGCGATGGATAAGGATTCCATCATTTCATCTATCCTTGATATCTACTCAGATGAGTGTACACTTAAAAACGATATGGGTGATGTACTCAGAATCAGCTCATCAGATGAGAAACTAAAGAAAACACTACATAACCTATTCTACGATGTATTGAATATTGAGTTTAACCTTTGGTCTTGGGTTAGAGGTATGAACAAATATGGTGATTACTATCTGTATTTGGATATTGATGATGAGTTGGGTATTGTAAATGCACAACCATTATCGGCTTACGAAACTCGTAGAGAAGAAGGATATGATTTAGATAACCCATATTCAGTAAGATTTGAGGTTGAAGAACAAAACACAAATGCAATCTCACAAAGAAACAACACTAAGTTCTTAGAATCATTCCAAGTAGCACACTTTAGGTTGTTAACCGATACAAACTTCCTACCATACGGCCGTTCTCTTTTAGAAGGTGCAAGAAAGACTTGGAAGCAGTTGATTTTGATGGAAGATGCTATGATGATTCACAGAATTATGAGAGCGCCTGAGAAGAGAGTTTTCAAAATTGATATTGGTAACATACCACCAGCCGAAGTTGATTCGTATATGGCATCAATCATTGACCAGATGAAGAAAATTCCATATGTTGATGAATCCACAGGTGAGTACAATCTAAAGTTCAACCTTCAAAATATGTTGGAGGATTACTATCTGCCAGTTCGTGGTGGACAGAGTGGAACTGAAATAGATACACTAAGTGGTATGGAGTTTACTGGGATTGAAGATATTGAATATCTGAGAAACAGATTAATGGCAGCACTTAAAGTTCCAAAAGCATTCATCGGATACGAAGAAGGTGTTGAGGGTAAAGCAACTCTTGCACAAGAAGATATTAGATTCGCACGTTCAGTAGAAAGAATTCAAAAGATTGTTCTTTCAGAATTAACTAAGATTGCTATTGTACACTTATACTCACAGGGTTATACAGATGAAGATTTGGTAAACTTTGAATTAGAACTTACCACACCATCTATTATCTACGAACAAGAGAAAGCAAATCTTTGGAGTGAAAAGGTTAATCTTGTTAGAGATATGAAAGACCTAAAAATGGTATCTCAAGAGTGGATGTATAAGCACATCTTTAATATGAGTGAAGATGAGTGGAAGCGCGAGCAGTTTAAAGTTATCAACGATTTAAAACTCGCATTTAGACACGAACAGATTGAAAGTGAAGGTAATGACCCTGCTAAGACTGGTGAATCGTTTGGTACACCACACGATTTGGCAGCATTGACTCAACAAAGTGATGGTAGCTCCGCTGGTGGTGGTGAAAATCCATTTGGTGAGAATCAAGGAGGTTCGCCTGAGGGTGGATTTGAAGGAGCGGGTAGACCTAAAGAGGGTGGAAACTATGGAACGGATGAAAATCCATTTGGTAGAGACCCGATAGGAAACAAATCCATCTCAGCATATACTGCGGCTTCTGTAATGAATAAAGAAAATACAGATGCCATGTTATCACAAATGAAACGTAAAGTAAAAACCAAAAAAATCATAATGGAATCTTTGCAAGAGGATACCAATGAGGAAACTTTATCACTATTGGATGAGAAAAACATATTGGATTCTTGATATTCCAATATTTATAACAAATATATAGCTGGTTTCGTGAAAAACGATGAGGAACACAATGAAAAAACTAAAGCATAGTAAGTATAAGAACACAGGAATATTGTTTGAGCTATTAGTACGCCAGATTGCTACTGATACACTAAACAATCGTGATTCAAAAGCTACTTACATTATAAAAGAATTCTTTGGTAAGAAAACTGAGTTGGCCAAAGAACTAAAACTCTATAAATCATTTATAGAAGAATCATTTAATTCAGATTACAAAGCATCTGAGTTCCTAAACATCGTTTTGGCTGAAAGAAAAAAATTGAATGATACCGTTTTGAATAGACAGAAGTACAATCTAATCAAAGCAATTAAGAAAAATTTCGTATTGGAAGATTTCTTCAACTATAGAGTGAGTAACTACAAAGAAAACGCATCTGTATATAAGTTATTCGAACATAACAACTCAGATAACCCAAAAGAATATGTTGAGTGTAAATCATCTCTGATGGAACACTTAACGGGTAAAGTACAACCTACAGATACGGTAGTAACGACCATCAATGAAGATTATTCAAAGCAACCAAAAGAAGTAAGGTTGTTAGCATGGAAGATGCTAGTTGAGAACTTCAACAACAAATATACAAATTTAACCGATAAGCAGAGAAGTATTCTTAGAGAATACATCAACTCAGTTGATAACTCAGAAAAACTAAAAAAGTTTGTAGTAAGAGAATGTAACGTGCTGAGAAAATCAATCAACTCAGTTAATGTTACCGATACCGTTACTAAAATTAAAGTGAACGAAGTACTGAAGTTGATTACAAAGGTTAAGAACTCAAAAGTAATTACAGAATCTCAAGTATTATCATTACTTAGATATTATGAACTACACGATGAATTGAAAAAGGTATTCAAATGAAAAGCTTGATTAAAGAAATCGAAGATAAGTTTGAAGAAATCGAAGAAGCTAATGTAACCGCCAATATGGATGGTGGTGAAGGCCCAATCAAAACCCCGCATGCGTTTGCTAAGAGTAACGATGAGGATGATTTGGATGATGAGCATATTGAGGTATTGGGATACAAAAAATCTAAGGAGAGTAAAATGAACACTAAAAAGTTAGAATCATTAGAACGTAAATTAGAGCAAAAAATAAATGAGATTTCTTACAAAGAATATAAGGGTGATGATTCAAGAAAGAATCACCAGAAGATAAACGATTCTATTAAAGAAATCAATAGCATGATGTTCAAATTAGAAAGAATCGTAAACCAGAACGCTAAGTTAAAAACCGAAGCTGATGTTCATAGTGGACAATACTGGAAATCTACGCAAAAAAGATTTGGAAAGATTTCTGAACGTATGTTAAATGTTGCAAGAAAGATAAAAGAGCTATCAGCATGAGTTCAAAAAAGAAAATATTAAAAGAAGAACTCACAAATAAGGATTTGGAGAACATTCGTCTACTTATAAGATATGAGGTAGCACAAATCATGTTCGACTTATACAAAAAACGTAAAACTTGGGGAGCGTAATGGGTAAATTACTTATAGATACAATTCCATTTAAGATGAGCAAGACTCAAATCAACGAATCCATGAAAGAAAACAATGGTAGGTTGATTGTTGAGGGTGTTCTACAGCGCTCAGAAGCAGAAAATCAAAATGGAAGAATCTATCCAACTGAAATTCTTAAAAGAGAAGTTAAGAAGTACATTGGTAGAGAGATTAAAGAGAATAGAGCATTTGGTGAATTAGACCATCCGGAATCTTCTGTAGTCGAACTGAAAAATACTTCTCACATTGTAAGAGATGTGTGGTGGGATGGTAATAATGTTATGGGTAAGGTTGAAATCCTAAAAACACCAGCAGGTAACATCCTTAAAGAATTGTTAGAAGCCGGATGTACAGTTGGTATCTCATCAAGAGGTATGGGTTCAGTAAAAGAATCTAATAGTGGTAAGACTGTAACAGTAGAAGATGATTTTGATTTGATTTGTTGGGACTTTGTTTCTAACCCATCAACACATGGTGCATTTATGAGACCTGTAAATGAATCGGTATCGGTTAAACCAACAAAATCATATAACAAAATTAATACGTTAGTGAGAGATATCATCTGTGAAATTGATGGTGTTTGTTCGATATAAGAAATAAGGATTATTATGAAATTAACAAACCTGTTAAAAGAAAATAAATCAGTAAACGAAGCAAGAGTATCTGCTAAGAAACTATTACAATCTGTAGTAGATGGCCAGACAGGTAGTGTAGAAGGTATCAAACTTTCAAAAGAAATGGCACAGTCATTTTTAGATTGGCAGAAATTATCACCTTATGGTAAGAAGTATGGTGATTTACCATTCTATATGTTATTCAAAGCAGCATTCAATTGGGGATTACATAGATACGCTGATAAAAAATCTAAAGAGTATAAAGATTTAGAAGCCAAAGCAAAGCAAATGGCTAAAGATAAAAAAAATGAATCGGTAAACGAAGCCGCATCAAGAACCGCAATGGAAATTGGTGGTTTGACTGGAATGAACAAAGATGCAGTTCAAAAGTTTGTTGATACTCATAACTTGGATATTGAAAAGGTTTTCCAATTCGTTAAAAAAGGAAAACCATCAGATAGGATGGATTTTATGACGGCAGTAGTTGGAAAGCCAGGCAATCCTATCCAAAAGAAAATGATTAAGATATTTTCTGAATCAGTAAACGAAGGATTAACTCCATTCAAAACATCTGTAAAGGATGGTAATATGAAAGAGTTGATTACTAAGTACAAAGAATACCAAAAGAGTGGTGATATTCACAAGCGTAGAGAGGTTTACAAAGAATTGATTAAGTTGGGTAACAAATTCAACTTCAAAAGAGATGATTGGAAAACCACTGGTAGAGTAAGTGGGGCTGGTGAAAAGGCATTTGCACCTAAATACATCAATCTTTACAGCGAATCTTTAAATGAAGCTAAGTATGATATCGGAATGGCTCGTAAAGGAAATGGTATTACTGTTTACAACAGAGCTGAAGAAGAAAATGGTGATTACAAAAATGTAGCCCACATCGATAGCAAGGGTAAAGTAAAATATTACGATAAAAAAATACCATCAAACATCAAAAAAGAAATTGAGCAGAAGGCTGCTGAGATGATGGAAATGGCAACGGAGAGTGGCATGAAATTAACAGATTTATTAGGTGAAGATACCTATGTTAAAAATAAAGAAACTGGAGACACATATTCTGTAAAGAATGTAAATCCAGAAAAACACACACCAATATCTGATGAAGATGAGGAAGAAGATGAATTTGGCGCAACTGCGGATGATGGTGCTTATGGTGGTAACGCGTTCGATGATGATTTTGAAGAAGATGATATGTACGATGAGAATGTAGTTCGTAAAGGTTCATCAAAGCTAACAGATATACTTAAAGAATCAAACGTTCAGATTGGTAAGGTTTACTCAAACCCATACGCAAAGTCTTGGGTTAAAGAAGAAGAGGAACAAAGACCACAAGCTGAAGAAATGACTGAAGAGCACAGAGCAGCTTTCTTTGAAGCAGTTAAGGGTTACAAAACTTATGGAGAATCAGTTTACAGAAAAGAAGGATTAACCAAAGTGTACGAATCAATCAAAGGTATGGTTGAGATGGCTAACAAAGTAACTTTGGCAGAAACTGGTGATTGGTTCGATGGTGTTACTGTATCTCGCCATATGAAGAGAATGAACGAATCATTTAAAGTATTTGAGAAAACATTGAGAGAGGTATCAACTCTACAACAGAGATTAGAATCATCATATGATGAAATCGGTGAAGTGTTGGGTAAGTATTACGAAATCAATGAACTTGAAGAAGGAAATGAGTTCGGAGCAGCGAGAGCAAAAGCAATCGCAGCAGGTGATGATTCATTTGAGGTAGATGGAAAAACTTACAAAGTAACAAACGTTGATAAGGACGATAAAGAGAACGCTAAGAAATTTGCTAATGAATCAATGAAGCTTACTTCTCTATTGGAAGGTGCATCTACGGAAGAAAAAAGAATTGTTATGTTGGCAGTTAGAAAAATTGCTAAGTATAGAAATGTTGATATCAAAATTGCAGCGGGTGATGTGATGAGAGCAGCTCAGGAATTAGAAAGAGATATCGAAAAAGGTAAGGTTAAGAAATGAAACTAAAAAAATCACTAAACGAATCATTTGGAATTGGTGAACTACCATCATCTAAATTGATTAAGATGAAAATAAGTTTAACAGAACTTCTGAATGAAAGAGATGATGCTGGTACTCATTTAGATAGACTTGCAGATTTAGTAGGTAATGCAAGTTCATTTATGAATGTTGGTAAGGAGTTAAAGAGAGCCAAATACAAATATAACTTTAGTACAAATATGGTGCCAATGTACACAATCGATGCAGATGGACACAGATTTGGTATCCTTAACAAAAAGTATGTTGATAAAGGTGATAGAGAAGTTGGTGATATCGCAATAGGTTTGTTAGAAGCTACACAAATCAAAGAATCATCTGAGATGGAAATCTTACAAAACTTTTCAGTTGAAGTATCAGCGGCAATCAAAAAGAACATCAAAGATATTAAAAGGTTATCCCCAAAAACTCAAAAAGAGTTGGGTAGACTTATTGGTGATTTCAAAGATGGATTAGATAATTTATCAGAATAGTTTTATTAAAGTTAAAACCATATTTATATACACCTATCATAGTTTTGGTAGGTGTATTTTTTTAAGATAGAATATATGCAGAATAAAAAACCTTACAAAAAAGTAAAACGAGAAGATATGGATATTCCAGGTTGTGCAACAGGTGTGAAAGTAGTAAACGGAAACATCGAACTAGCGTTGAAAGTTTTTAAGAGAAAACTAAAGGAAAGTGGTAAGTTGGAAGAGTTGAAAGAACGTAAAGAATATACGAAGCCAACCACCAAACGTAGGAAGCAAAAGAAAGATGCTATCCGAGCCGAATGGAGAAGAAGAAACTTCGAACAATAAATAGTAAACACTTTTTTAGTGTTTTCAATAATATCACACTATTTATTGAAGATTAAATATCACCTCCCAATAGGTGATTATATACATTAGTATAACAATACTCTATTAAGATTCTCAATAATCTTATTTCCAAAACAAATTTTAGGAGAACAAAATGGCAAGAAGAAAAGACTTGTTATCTGAAGCTATCGCTGATGCTAAAGCGGTTAAAGAAACTGCGTTGGCAAATGCTAAGTTGGCTTTAGAAGAAGCGTTCACTCCGAAACTACAATCAATGATTTCTGCTAAGTTGGCTGAAGATGCTGACGAAGAGATGGAAGAAGAATTGGATTCATCAGACTTGGGTGCTGGCGATAACGCCCAACCAAGTGATGATGCAAGCGATTCATCTGATATCGAAAACGATGATGAATTGATGGTAGCTGAAGAAGATGAACTTGAAGAAGATGAAGTTGAAGAGGATGATGACATGGAAGATGACATGGAAGCTGACTTGGATATGGATTCTGAAGAAGAAATGGGTGCTGACATGGATGATGACATGGAAGATGATGACGAAGATGAACTTGATTTAGAATCAGTAATCGCTGAGTTAGAAGCTGAAATGGAAGAAGATGAAGCACCTGCGGACGAAAACTATCACGAAGAAGAGATGGATGAAGAAGAGGACATGGATGAAGAAGAAGAAATCGATTTGGATGAAGTAATCAAAACTTTGAAAGAAATGGAAGAGGGTGATTACAACGAAGAAGAGATGGACGAAGAAGAGGACATGGACGAAGATGAAGATTTGGCTAGTGAATTGGAAGAAGCTTACAACACCATCGCATCATTGAAGAACACTATCAATGAAGTGAACTTGTTGAACGCTAAACTACTTTACACAAACAAATTGTTCAGAACATTCGACTTGAACGAAAACCAAAAGGTAAAAGTTCTTGAGAATTTCGACAGAACATCTTCTGTAAGAGAAGTGAAGTTAGTTTTCTCAACTTTAGCTGAAAACTTAAATGTAGCTAAAAAGAAAAGAACAGTTGTAAAAGAAGGATACGCTTCAAAAGCAACAAAAAGTTCAGCACCAAAGAAACAAATTATTTCTGAGGGCAATGAAATGGCAGCAAGATGGAAAAAGCTTGCTGGCTTAAAATAATTAATAAGATTCAAAGGAGAATAAAATGAATTTAAAAAACATCCTAAGTGAAGGAAGTTCTCACCAGCAAAGATTATCTGAGGCAACTCGTGTTCTTGCATCAAAGTGGGAAAAGACTGGTCTTCTTGAGGGAATCGCCAGCGACGTAGAAAGAGCTGGCGTTGCTACCCTATTGGAAAACCAAGCGAGACAACTCGTAAAAGAAGCTTCTGCTACTGGTACTTCAGCAAACTCTGAAGAGTGGGCTGGTGTAGCTCTACCATTGGTAAGAAGAATTTTCAGCGAAATCGTAGCAAAAGATTTCGTATCTGTACAACCAATGAACCTACCTTCAGGTCTAGTATTCTACTTAGACTTTAAGTATGGTACTGCTCAGCCAGGTTTCACATCTGGTTCTGGTAAAGATTCACAAGCTGATTCTGTATTCGGTATTACTGAAACTACTTCAGACCCATCAGGTGGTTTGTATGGTGCTGGTAGATTCGGATACTCAATCAATGATAACGTATCAGCTACTATTAGCTTGAACTCTGCACTAAGCGCAACTCAGTACACAACTTCATCAGCTGCAGCTGCATCTGTATGGAACTATGATACTCAGTTCTCATCTTCAAACGCAGCTGCTTTGGGTAGTGGTACTATTTCTGTAGTTACTGTACAAACTGCATCTATCGCTGGATTTGATGATAAAGGTATCAGAGCATTCAGATTGACTGGTGTTGAGGACCAATATCCAGAGTACACTGTATTAGATGGTGGTAACATTAAGTTTGTTGCTAAAGATGCTACTTTCGGTGATATCACTGTTAAGTTCCACAAGCAACCAACTGATACTTCAAGAGGTGATTTCGAAGCAACTGGAACTTCCCTAAGTGGAAACCCAGAAGTTGATATCGATATTCCAGAATTGAATGTTGAAATGAAGAGTTTACCAATCGTTGCTAAGACTCGTAAGTTGAAAGCACAGTGGACTCCTGAATTCGCACAAGACTTGAACGCTTACCACTCAATCGATGCTGAAGCTGAATTGACTTCAATGTTATCTGAGTACATCTCACAAGAAA
>Ga0208767_1001787_pt1 | contig 16703 bp, 12 predicted proteins | sample VirMetDEL_Mar_21_FD_184514 | JGI IMG/M metagenome (GOLD analysis project Ga0208767, IMG submission 184514) | Aqueous microbial communities from the Delaware River and Bay under freshwater to marine salinity gradient to study organic matter... | ecosystem: Environmental > Aquatic > Marine >... | reverse complement strand
ACGAAGTGTTCTCTGATGTGACTATTTCTGCTGACGGTTGTATCATCTACAACACAGCTAATAGTAACTCAGCTATTGCTGTCATTGACTTCGGCGGTACTGTATCTGCTACTGCTGGTGACTTGACAATTGAGTTCCCAACTGCAGACGCATCCAACGCTGTTATTCGTATCGCGTAAGTGAGGATAAGGTATGGCCCTTGTCCTTGCTGACCGCGTAAAAGAAACGACTACGACCACTGGTACTGGCACGTATACACTTGCTGGCGCACAGACTGGTTTCGAGTCGTTTTCTGCTGTCGGGGATGGCAACACGACGTACTACTGTTGTACGGACGGCACGGACTTTGAGGTGGGTATCGGTACGTACACCGCTTCGGGTACGACCCTTGCGCGTACGACAATTCTGCAGTCGAGTAACAGCGATGCGGCAGTCAACTGGTCGGCAGGTTCGCGGGACATCTTTGTTACGCAGCCAGCAGAGAAGGCGGTGTTCCTTGATGGGAGTGATAATCTTACATTAAACCTGCCATCTGACGGTGCCTTAACTCTTAAAAGAGATGATAGCGGCGCTGGTGGAATTATCACGGTTGAGAATGATGGAACTGGTGATGCGGCTATCGACTTCCTTCTTACGGGAACGCGGGAATATAGCGTAGGCATTGATAATTCAGACAGTGACAAATTTAAGATTGCCACTAGCGCGGGACTTGCTACCGGCGCAGCGTTTGAAATCAGTACAGCTGGCGATGCTACGTTCCTAAATAATCTTACCGTCAGTGGCACCCAGCATCAGATAGACGGCCAACTAGACGGTGACGTAATCGAACTCGCTGGCGGCGTAACCTACGACCCGCCGGGAAGTAGTGGCAGTGACACAGCGACGGATGTGGGTCTTGCGCTTCACAGTGGTCAACGAATTGTTTTGGGCGATGCCGGTTATATCCGCACAATTATTGATGCTCAGAACGGTCAGCCTTTGAAATTTGGACAAAGTGCCACCGGCCTTTTTGGAGGTTCCGAAATCTACGGAGGCTCTGTTGGCGTTAGTCTATTTTACAACACATCTAAAAAACTTCAGACACTGACAGACGGAGTAGAAATTCGTGGCGCACTTTATTTTGAGGGCGACACAGATGACACCAATGAAACAAAATTAACCGTCACAGACCCAACCGCCGACCGCACCATCACCCTGCCGGATGCTACCGGGGAGGTGCTTCTTAAAGACAGCAGCGATGTTGTTACTATTACGTCAACGGATGATGGTGGAGCAAACGCTCCAATCTTGACCCTTTACAGAGACAGCGCGTCTCCGGCAGATTTCGACAATCTAGGAAATATTTTATTTGTAGGCAAAAACGACGCCGACCAAGACGTAACTTTCGCAGAACTTGAAAGCATAAACTCAGATGTAAGCGACGGCACTGAAGATGGACTAGTCCGTGTTAAAATTATGATTAGCGGGACTCTTACTAATCAGTTTGACTTTGCTAACTATGCCAATGTGTCTTACAAAAACTTACTGTTGACGGCAGGGCGGCAACTAGGATTTGAAGGGTCTACTGACGACGGGAATGAAACCTTTTTAACCGTCGCCGACCCGACAGCCGACCGCACCATCACCCTGCCCGACGCAACCGGCACTGTCATAACCACTGGCAACCTAGATGATTTGAGTAACTTTGACTACGGCTTAATAACCGGAGGTGTTACCGTAAGCAATGATTATGGAGCAATAACCTAATGGCTACACAAGTACAATTACGTCGAGGTACGACTGCCGAACACAGTACGTTTACTGGTGCTGTTGGTGAAGTTACCATCGACACAGACAAGGATGCTTTGGTTGTCCACGACAACTCACAGGCCGGTGGCTACCCCGTTGCAAGTCTCCACAATGCACAAGAGTATAGCGCAACCCAAAACTTCAACGCGACGACACTCACGGACGGCGCGACAATCAACTGGGATGCTTCTGCTAATCAAGTAACTAGTGTCACGCTAGGTGGCAATCGTACCTTCGCTGCCCCGACAAACATGGTGGATGGTGGTGCGTACGTTTTGATTGTCGTACAGGACGGTACGGGTTCGCGTACAATCACATGGAACTCCGTGTTCAAGTGGGTTGGCGGTACGGCACCGACACTGACCACTGCAAATGGCTCACGTGATCAGTTTGTCTTTGTGTCGAATGGTACGAACATGTACGAAATCGGAAGGGCTTTGGACGTAAAATGAGTGGTATTCTTGGCATTGGTGGCGGTGGCGACACCGAATTTTATCCGTACACACTGGATCAGTCTGTGCGGTTCAACGACGATGACACCGCGATGCTTTCAAGGACTTTCGCGTCCGCTGGTAATCGCAGAACTTGGACTTGGAGTGGCTGGGTAAAGCGAGGAAATCTTGGAGACACTCGCCCATTTTTTGTTGCTGGGTCTAGCGGGTCCGCCATTTTTCAAGCGGTCCTGATGACCTACAATTCGGTCGCAGACAGGATACAAATATATAACTACGATGGCTCTTACAATTTGCGTTTTGCTACCACCCAAGTTTTTAGGGATGTTTCGGGTTGGTATCATATTGTCCTTAAAATGGACACCACACAGGCAACATCGACAGACCGCTTTAAGTTATACATCAATGGCGAAGCTGTTACAGCTTTTGAGATTTCAACTTACCCGTCACAAAATTTTGACACATATGTCAACACTGCAGCATCTCATCGCATAGGTCGTAACTTCGATACCGCAGTTTCAACCAAGTCACTCGACGGCTACCTTGCGGAAGTCAACTTCATCGACGGCACAGCCCTCGACGCATCTAGCTTTGGCGAGACAAAGGCTGGCATCTGGATACCGAAAGATTACACCGGCAGCTATGGCACTAATGGTTTTTATCTGAACTTCAAAGATGATATCGTGTCGGAAGGTTTCAATACTGTTACCTATCAGGGCAAGGGAACAACGCAAAGCATTAGCGGGTTGGGCTTTAGTCCTGATTTCGTATGGATAAAAAACAGAACCAGTACGGCTGGTGTTCATCACGCACTTTTTGATAGTGTTCGTGGTTCTTCTGGTGGTTATTTTTATAAACTTCTTTCTAGTTTTAATGGTTCTCAAACTTATTACTCTCAAGGTGCTTACGGTTCTTTAACAAGCATTGATGGTGATGGCTTTACTGTCAGTTCGTCTAACAGTGATTACCAACAAACCAATGCGTCTGGCGATAACTATGTCGCATGGGCTTGGGATGCTGGCACAGGTTCTGCTGCAAGCAATACCGATGGAGATATAACCAGCACAGTCAAGGCAAATACTGCCTACGGGTTTAGTGTCGTGCAATTTGAAAGTGACGGAGTAAACGAAGTTGAAAGCGTTGGTCACGGGCTAGGCACTGCTCCGTCTTTTATAATTACAAAGAATATAGATGCAACGACTAACTGGCCGTGTTACCATGCAAGTCTAGGCAACAATTATAGGATAGACTTAAATGGGAGTGGTACTTCAACAGACAATGGTCAACAGACGTTTGGCTCTGCCACAGACACGTTTTCTGTTTGGAAGTCTAACCTTTTTGGAAGCGGAACTTGTATTGCCTACTGTTTCGCTGAAATTTCTGGTTACAGCAAATTCGGCAGCTACACAGGCACAGGGGCATCAGGAAACAAGATTACCACAGGGTTTGAGCCAGCCTTTGTTATGGTTAAAAGTTATGACCAAACAAGGAACTGGATTATTTGGGACAACACTCGCACCCCTACAAATCCAGCAGACGGACACTTGCATCCAAATGGAACTGTTGATGAACAGACTGGCTCAGATGAAATACAGTTTGACTCAGACGGGTTTACTTTTTTAAGCGGTGATGATGATAGCAATGCCAATACCTATAACTACATCTACATGGCATTTGCCGACACTCGTGATTACGCTTTCTGGAAGGATCAATCTGGCAACGGTAATCATTTTACACCGGAGAATCTCGAATATACTGACACGCTAAAGGACACGCCGACCAGCAACTTTCCAACAATGAACAAACTGTGGCAGTCGAAAGGAACGTGGACCACAGCAGAAGGAAATCTGCAAAACACTTGGGCCGCAAACAATTACCAGTCTGCGATTGCGACTATGGGCTTGCCAGCCACAGGCAAATGGTACTGGGAAATTTACCTAAAGAGCCGCACCTATACCAACTGGCTATATTGGAACCTTTCTATTTCTGACTATGCGGAAGGCAGCGGCAACAACGGCAACTCTCCAGCACAGTGGTCTACCCATCATTTTACTATAAGTGCCGAACGGTCTGATGGGAGTTACATTCAAGTATCAAGCGGCAGCAAAAACTCAATTGCATCGTCTGGCATTTATGACACAGGCGATGTCATTCAAGTTGCGTTTGATGCAGACAACAAGCGTCTATATTTGGGCGATAGCGGAACGTGGTTCCTGAGTGCAGACCCCGGCGCAGAAAGCGGCGACGGCACAGCGGTCTGGTATAACTGGTCAGATGATGCACAGGGCAAGTTGTTCCCTGCGTTAAATGTAAACTACTTTACTTATGTTGATGTTCACAACTTCGGTCAGGACAGCACCTTTGCTGGCAACCTTACCGCTGGTGGCAACGCTGATGCCAATGGCATTGGTGATTTCAAATACACTGTACCATCCGGCTATCTCGCCCTGTGCGCCGCCAACTTGCCCGACCCCGGCATCAACCCGAATGCAGGTCAAACGCCGGAGGATTATTTCAATACGGTGCTTTACACAGGTGATGGTACTTCATCTAATGCAATCACTGGCGTTGGTTTTCAGCCTGATTGGACATGGTTGAAAGGTAGGAGCGTTGCTTACACTCATGGTTTATATGATTCAGTTCGTGGAGCGACAGAAAAACTTAGCTCAAACTTAACAAATGCAGAAGCCACTTCTGCAAATGGTTTAACCGCATTTAATTCTGATGGTTTTACATTAGGGAGTGATGCAGGTACAAACCAATCATCGGCAACCTACGTTGCGTGGAATTGGAAAGCTGGCGGCACGGCGGTAAGCAACACCGACGGCAGCATCACCAGCAGCGTGTCGGCCAGCCCTGAGAGTGGGTTTAGCATTGTCACCTATACAGGCACAGGGGCAACAAGCAGTGGCGTAACAATTGGCCACGGGCTAGGTGCTACCCCTGAGATGATTATAGGCAAACGGCGTGATTCAACTGATAATTGGTCTACTTGGCATAAAGATTTAGGCGGCAACTACGGAATCTGGCTAGACCTGACAAATGCTAGAAATAGTGCGATGTGGGACGGATACACAAATTTTTCTTCAACTGTATTTAGTCCGCCCGATTTAACTTATGGCAATGTGAGTGGTGCAACCTATGTAAATTATCTATTCACTTCCATCGACGGCTACAGCAAGGTCGGCAGCTACACCGGCAACGGTTCCACAGATGGATCGTTTGTTTTCACAGGTTTCAGACCGGCGTGGGTGATGGTGAAAAGAACTGACAGCACTGGCAACTGGACAGTCTACGATAATGAACGCTTAGGTTATAACGTGGACAACGAACAATTATACCCCAATCTATCTAACGCAGAGGGTACATCGACGCACTTAGACTTACTGTCTAACGGTTTTAAGTGGCGAACGTCTGACGCTAGTAGAAACGCATCAGGCGGCACATACATCTACCTCGCCTTTGCCGAAAACCCATTCAAATATGCCAATGCAAGATAACAGGAGACATACCAATGGCATGGAAATACAACAGTAAAATTATTCGAGCAGGAAGGGGTTGGTCTGACAACGACGGCAACCAATATCCGGGCAACTGGCTATCCCTGACTACGGATGCAGAAAAGACCGCTGTCGGTCTGGTATGGGAAGATGATCCCGCACCATACGACAACCGGTTTTACTGGGATGAAAACACTCCCAAAGCACTCGATGACGTAAACGAAGTCGATGAAAACGGTGATCCAATCCTCGACATTGACGGCAATCAACTTGTCACACTTGGCCTGAAGTCCACGTGGAAAAACACCACAAAGACGAGAGCAGCCGGTCTACTGCAAGACACCGACTGGTACGTCGTACGCAATGCAGAGACGAGTGCGGCTATTCCTGCTGACGTGACTACATATCGTGCAGCAGTACGCACAGCGAGTGGTACAATCGAAACTGCCATCGACAATGCTGCAGATCACGCAGCCTTCGTTGCGCTGTTCGATGCGCCTACAGATGCAGATGGAAATCAAACAGGGAACGCACCGATCAACGACTGGCCCGATCCGCTGGACTAAGTAGATGTTCGGCCACAGCCCCTTTTCGTTTCTCACCTTTGCAGAGTCTCCTGTAAATGCACAGGTGACGTTGACGGGAGTTGAGGCTCGTGGCAATGAAGACTTAGGCGGTGCAACCCACGCTGAATACTTTGTCCCATCTGATGTGGACAATCCGAATCTTACGGTAATCGCATATGAAGACAGCACGACTGTATATGCGGACGGTGTTTCTCAAGGTACAATAACTTCTGCTGGTGGTACGCTGACAATTACGGCAGCGAACTACGAAGACAAGATCATATCGGCAAACAAGCCGATTACGTTGCAGAACACTGACAATGAAACGGTAGGTGTTCCGACATCGTGGGCAGGTACATCTTTCGGTGTACGAAACACACGTACCGGTGTGAACTTGCAGATGAGAGCCTTGTACGGCACGGCATCTGTAGAAATATTCAAAGACGGTGTATCAACTACAACCCTGAGTGTTGGCAGCACATCGACTACAACGCAGTTTTACGCCGACGATACCAGTGATCCGGAATATACGATTTACTCTGATATTCCGATCATGGTGTTTAAGAGTGGCAACACCAACCTGTCCACGGACAGCAGGTCACTCTTCCCCGCAACCACAGACTTTATCTACGGTATTGCGTCTGGCAGTGGTACAGCAGTTAGGGTAGATGGTTACGGCGAGACTGCTGTTAGTACAACAAGGCACGACAGCAACGGTGGGTCAAACACAAGTCGCACTATTAGCACCGTTGATACGGCTCTCTTTGCTACTGGTACTGACTTCATTGGTCCCACAAATAGAATATCCGCACAAAAAGCAATTATCGCTTTTAGTATCGCGGACAGCGACGGCGGTGAAAAGACTACATTCGTACCTGCTGGTTGTTTTGCCAACGAGTTCCGTCTTATTGAAGCAGCAGAATTTGTATGCTTCATGGGTGAGCCGGGTACGAATGGCCGCAACATCAAGGTATACAATAGCAGCGGCACACTCGTAGATACCGTACAGCTTGCAACGAGCAACACTGGATCAGACTATCCGACCAAGTTCCAGCTTATCTCAAGCACGACTACGGATAGCAGTTTAACTGGCAGTGCTAAAGGCTACGCGCTTACCGCTGGTATGCGGTTTGTTTCGGAAGTACCTGTCGGTGTTATCGTAGAAGACGACAGTTCTGACAACGAAAACAACCTTTTCGGTCTTCGGTACTTTGGTGGTTTTGTCAGTGGCGCAGCCACAGTAAGTCTTACTGGTGTCGCAGCAACAGGTGCTATTCAACCTGTAGCTACAACTGGTTTTGAAATTGACATTACTGAGATACTGGCCAGCGTATCTGCTACAGGTTCAGTTGGCACTGTCGAAGCAAAGACGCAAGAGGCACTAGGAAGTGTCAGCGCAACAGGTTCTGTAAATACTGTTACTGTCAATATCCTTGAGGCACTTAACAGTGTATCCGCCACAGGCGCAGTTGGCACATTTACAATTGCAAACACTGCAGGTGCTACAGGCGTAAGTGGTACAACAAATACACCGGCAGTACAGCCTAACGTCACAGAGATACTAGCAAGCGTTAGTGCTACAGGTGCAGTTAACTCAGTTGTTATTAATCGTGTCGCATTAATTAGTGGCGTAGGTGCAACAGGTTCGGTAAACACTGTCGAGCCTAAAGTTACTGAGATACTTACAGGTGTAGGTAGTACAGCATCTCTTGGTAATGTCACTACTAATGTTTTAATTCCTGTAACTGGCGTAGACGCCACCACATCTCTTGGAACTGTTGAAGCACAATCAACAGAAAGTATTACAGGTGTATCAGCCACAGGCACAGTGGCAGCGGTACAACCTAATGTATTAGAACGTGTTACGTCAGTTTCGGCTACAGGTGCAATTAACACTGTTAATATATCAAACAGTGTAGCATTAGCTAGTGTAGATGCCTCAGTCGCCACAGGTTCTGTTCAACCAAATGTAACAGAATTACTTACTGGTGTAAGTGCAACAGGCGCAGTTGGTACATTTACGATAGCCAACACAGTAAGTCTGACAGGAGTATCTGCTACAGGCGCAATTGAGAACGTAGCCACTACAGGCTTTGAGATTGACATCTCAGAAGTTCTTGAAAGTGTATCAGCTACAAGTGCTGTAGGAACAATACAAGTTAATGTAGCGGAAGTTCTGGCGTCTGTATCTGCCACTGGTTCTGCTAATAATGTTGAAGTAAAGGCTACTTCGACAATAGCTATAGATGGTGTATCGGCTACTGGTTCTGTCAATACACTAGAAGAAAAACCGACAGAGGTACTGGATAGCGTATCCGCTACAATATCGGTAAACTTCGGTCAGGTCAATGTAGCTGCCATTATCAGTGGTGTATCAGCTACAGGTGCAGTAGGCACACTAGAAGATAAGCCTACTGAGATACTAGAAAGCGTCAGTGCTACTGGTATTATCGGTAATCCGTTAGTTAGAGTAGTTGTAACAAAAATAATAAGTGGCGTAGCTGCCGTTACCTCTATAGGCACGTTCACTATTTCAAACACCGTAACACTGACAGGTGTTGTAGGAACGACAGCAGCAGGTCAGACTACAGAGACTGGTGTTATCTTTGACTTCGGTGCTGTACGTGACTTATACGATAGAGACAGAACAGTATATGTACCACGCAGAAGTACGTCACAAGAACGTGAAGCAGAAGTTGCAGTTGTACCCCGTACCGCATATGCAGCAAGGCGTACTACGTCAGCAGATCGAACTGTCGTAGTGGCTGCAGAGAATAGGGTAGTTTATATCCCAAGACGATCAACAAGTGCAGAAAGAACAGCGGAAGCTGCATAGGAGTATACCATGTCATTTAGATGGCCTAACAAAGACCCGGACGAACAGCTTGACTACAGCATGGACTGGTCGCGCTTTCTTGCTGGTGCAACAATCAGTAGCGTCACTTGGTATGTAAACAATGCCAGTGGTGTAAAAACTTCGATTGGTGCAGGAGAAACTGTTAACGGTATTCAGAATGTATCTCAGACAATTAGCAGCGACAGCAAGACCGCTACGATTAATCTGGGTTTGGGTACTAATAACTTAGAGTACACGTTCTTCTGTAACATCGTAGATTCAACAGGCAGTCAGGCAGAGCGTTCTGTAAAACTTAGAGTGAGAGACAAATAATGGCTTACAATTATCTTGGACTTGTCAATCAAATTAACCGTAGATTGAATGAGGTAGAACTGACATCAGCTAACTTTGCTACAGCTACAGGCTTCTACTCACAGGCAAAGGACGCTATCAACTCTTCCATTCGATACATGAACCAGTCTGAGTTTGGCTGGCCATTCAATCATGTCGAGCAAGAGGACGTACTGACAGCCAACACCACACGCTATGGTTTTCCTGATGATGCCAAGCATATTGACTTTAACAGCTTCCGTATCAAAGAAGACTCAGCTATCTCTGCTGAGACACGTAAAATAGGAAACATCTCATACGAAGATTATCTTAACAAGTATATTCGCTATGAGTACGACGAAGATAACGCATCCTCTGCAGTACCTAACTATGTGTTCCGTAGTCCTGCAAATGAGTATGGCATGGTGCCGCCACCAGATAAAGCATATACACTTGTCTACGAATACTACCGCATTCCAGTTGACCTTGAAAACTACGACGATGTGCCATCTATTCCAGAAAGGTTTGCACACATTATTGTAGACGGCGGTATGTATTATGCCTATCTGTTTAGAGGCAACTCGCAAGACAGTTTGATTTCAAAGGAAAAATTTGAAGAGGGCATCAAGAATATGCGTAGCCTTCTCATCAATCGGTATGATTATGTTCGCTCTACCTTTATCCCAAGCAGTGTATCGAGTGGCAGACTAGGCACAGCAACAGCTACACCCGGTGCGGCATTCGATTAATTGCTTGACAAATAAAATTTTTTGTATATAACTATATAGGAAAGACTTACAGATGGCGGACGCATGGCAAACATACCCGATTGAGTTTCGTGGTGGACTGATCACGAACCTGAGTCCGCTTCAGCAGGGTTTGAATGCACCCGGAACTGCTACCGTACTGTTAAACTTTGAGCCTTCTGTTGAAGGTGGCTATCGTAGAATACTTGGATTTCAAAAGTTTGATAGCGCAGCACTGTCCAATACAGGATTTGTTCGTGGGTTATTCAGATACGATAATCAGGTATATGCAGTAAGAGGAGATGGGCTGTTTCGTTCAACTGGTTCTGGTTGGACTGAGATTACAGACAATGTTACATTCAGTAGTGCTGGCATTACGATTGGCGGCTCTGGTAAAGTAAGATTTGCAGCATACGACTTTGACGGTACAGATAAGTTTATGCTGGTGGATGACACAGGCAAACCGTTTACATTTGACAACTCGACATTTAAGCAGCTTACAGCTTTGTCGGCAGACTTTACTGGTTGTTCACATGTAACGATTTTCAAGAACCATATCTTTCTTGCCAACGGTAACAACTTACTGTTCTCTGCACCGTATCAGGATGAAGACTTTTCTGTAGCAAACGGCGGCGGAATTATTAATGTAGGTGATTTGATTACAGATATCATTGTATTCCGTGATCAACTTATCATCTTCACACAGACTAAAATCAAACGACTGGCTGGGAATAGTGTATCAGACTTCCAGCTTATTACTGTATCAGAAGACTTGGGTGCAGTTGAGTTTGATACGGCACAAGAGATTGGCGGCGACGTAATGTTTCTTGGGCCAGATGGTCTGAGACTTCTTAGTGCAACAGATCGTATTGGTGACTTCGGTCTGGCTGTTGTATCCAAAAAGATACAGTCTGAAGCTACGAACTTTATCAATAACTCTAACTCGTATGCCAGCCTAGTCATCAGAGAAAAAAGTCAGTATAGAATATTTGGATTTAACTCTGGATTTACTGACGATGCTGCACTAGGTTTGCTGGGAACACAGTTTGCAGAACAGGGCGGTCAGGATATGGCATGGTCTGAACTGCGCGGCATTAACGCATATGTAGCGTACAGCACATATGAAGATGCCAGAGAGTACGCATTCTTTGCAAATGACGATGGGTATGTATACGAACTCGAAAACGGTAACTCTTTTGACGGTTCCAATATTGTAGCAAGTTTCTCTACTCCTTACCTTTCGTTCCAAGACCCACGTGTGCGTAAGACTTTTTACAAGATGTTTCTCTACACTGATCCAAAGGGAAGTGTCTCGTTTGATGTGTCTTTGAAGTTAGACTTTGACAGACAAAATACTGGGCTTATTCAACCCGCACCAATTACACTGTCTAACTCTGTAGATGACATCTTCTTGTTTGACGATCCAAGTTCTTTGTACGGTACTGCGACATTTAGTAGTGGTGACTTAGAAACACAGTTTGAAACACAGCTAATTGGGTCAGGATTTACTGCAGCTATTCAGGTAGATTGCGACAACATAAACCCACCATTCACATTGGATGCTGTAACACTTGAATATGCTATGAACGGAAGAAGGTAAAACAATGGCAGGATATACTAGACAAGCATCCGGCAATATCCAGACTGGTAGTGTCATTCGGGCTACCGACTTTAATGATGAATACAATCAGGTAGAAGCAGCGTTTAATGCTTCAACTGGACACGTGCATGACGGCTCAACTGGAGAGGGTGCTAGAATCCTAGAGGTTGGACCTAACGGTGACATTATTACCAGTGCCACTGCTGTAGTACCTCTGACTACTGACACTATGAGTCTTGGCTCTACTAGCGTACAGTTCAAAGATGTATACGTTGCTGACGACAGGGCTGTGCAGTTTGGTGACACACAAGATGCCACAATCAAGTATGATGAAACTACCTCTGACACTCTGTTGTTTGGCGGTGCCAATGTACGTATCGGTAACACAAACAATAAGCTAGAGTTCCGTGACTCCGCATTGAGCGTGAGTTCATCTGCTGATGGTCAGCTTGATATTGATGCTGACACAGAAGTAGAGATTGTAGCACCAACTATTGACCTGCAAGCATCCACTGCGATTACTCTTGTATCAGACGCACTGACAATTGGCGATGGTGCAGGTAGCAACAATGTAGCTGTCGTATTCGATGGCACAACAAACGATGGTGTATTTACGTGGGTACAAGCATCTGACTACTTCCAGTTCTCTGATGATGTTCTGATCAACGGCACAGAGAAACTATACTTCAATGACGCTGGCGGTGAGCATATTGCAGGTGATGCAAATAACCTGACACTTTCCGCTGGTACTGACATTAACTTGACCGCCACTGCAGACGTGAACATACCGTCTGGTGTCGGTCTTTCTTTTGCGTCAGATGATGCAGAAAAGATTGAAAGCAATGGCACAGACCTTACTGTTAATTCTGGTGGTGATATTAATCTTACTGCTACCAGCGATGTAAACATCCCTGCCAACGTAGGTGTTACATTCGGTAATGACGGTGAGAAGATTGAGGGTGACGGTACCGATCTTACGGTGTCTTCCAGCAATGACATTGCTGTCACCGCAACGAATGATATTACACTGACTGCACCTAACGATGTTGTCGTTACGAATGATCTTCGTCTGCGGTCTGACTCAGCTATACTTAGCTTTGGCGCAGATGACGATATCACAGTTACACACGCAGCAGACACTGGCCTTACTGTAACCAGCACCAATGCTCTGGCAACGGCTGGCCCATCCATTACACTTACTCGTGACTCCGTGTCTCCTGCCGACGATGATCTTGCAGGTGAGATTGTATTTAAGTCTGACAGCGATACCGGCACTGCACGTAATGTGGGTAAGATTACTACACAGGTACGTGACGTAACCAACGGTACAGAAGACAGTGACCTCGTACTCAGCAACATCGTAGCTGGCAGTGAGACTGCACAGATTACGCTGTCATCTGATGGCGTCACAATGGATAATGGCGTAAACATTGACAACATCAGGATTGACGGTACAGAGATTGATTTATCATCTGGAGACTTGACATTAGATGTTGCAGGTGATATAATTCTTGATGCAGATGGCGGGGATGTAACACTTAAAGATGCGGGTACAACCTACGCTAACTTCAACAATGCTACTGGCGAACTTGCCATTCAGAGTGGTAGCACTCCAACAACTGCTGTAACATTCTCTGGTGCCAATGCAGACTTCGCAGGTACGTTGGACGTAACAGGTGCCACAACGCTTGACAGCACACTTAATGTCAAAGGCAATGTTACAATTGGTGATGCCGCTACTGATACTTTGACAGTTACTGCAGATGTGGCATCTAACCTTATTCCATCTGGCGATGACACCTACGATCTTGGTGCGACTGGCTCAGAGTGGAAAGACATTTATATTGACGGTGTTGCCTACGTAGACAGCATTGCAATGCCCACTACGACTGTCACTGATATTCTTGATGAAGATACTATGTCTTCTGACAGCGCAACGGCACTGGCAACCCAGCAGTCTATCAAGGCGTATGTAGATGCAGAAATAGCTGGCGTTGGAACTACGAATATTTTTGGTGCCAACATTATATTTGAAGGTGCTACAGCGGATGACTTTGAAACGACATTTGCTGTAACAGACCCGACAGCAGACAATACCATTACACTACCAGATGCAACAGGTAATGTAATTATTGATAGCAAGGCGCAGGAGTTTACTAAGACGCAGAACTTCAACGCCACTACACTTACAGACGCAGCCACGATTGCGTGGGACGCATCTAGCAATCAGGTGACTAGCGTTGAACTTGGCGGTAACAGAACATTTGGCGCGCCAACTAATCTGATTGATGGCGGTGTGTATGTTCTTATGGTGAAGCAAGATGTTACTGGCACTCGTACAGCAACTTGGAATGCAGTGTTCAAGTGGACTAACGGACTAACACCGACACTAAGCACGGGGGGCAGTGCCAAAGATATCTTCACATTCCTATCAGACGGTACCAATCTCTACGAAATTGGCCGTAGCTTGAACGCGAGTTAAATCATGGAAATGACTAGCCTTATCGACACATTGCTTGGACTTGTCATTGCCAGTGGGGCATGGTGGGCGAACAATACAGCAAAAGAACAAAAACGATTGGAAATTTTGCTGAATAAAACACGTGAGGAATATGCCACCAAGTTTGAGTTGCGTGATGATATGCGACAGGTAATGGAAGCATTACACCGTGTCGAAGACAAGCTAGATAAAGTATTGCAAGGAACTAAATAATGGCAATGTTCAAAGCATTTAAGCCTAGCGGCATGGAGAAGATAGCACGTTCTATGGGCTATCAAGGTAACATGCAAGGCTTTCAAGATTACCTAACCCAAGACCCGATGCGGCAGCAGCAGATGCAGCGATACCAGCAGCAAGCCATGATGATGGCTAGAGGCGGTGTAGTGAAGAAGTATCAAGAGGGTGGTGATGTAACAGAAGGTGCTGGAGATATTGGTCAGGCTATGGTGGGTAGGGCTACTGCCCCGGCAGTTCCTGAAGGTGGTGTAACTGTTGCTGCTACTACGCCATCTGAAGCAGGTCAATACGTTGCACCCGGCACTGGTCAAGTAACCACTCCTCCCACCGCTGTGTCCACTGCACTTGCTGGCACCGTAGCTGCAGCAGCACCACAAGAAAAGTCTGCAGCTAAGATGGAAGCAGCACAGAGTGTACCTGCTGTAGATGCGGCACTGCAAGCCACACAGGCTGCACAGGGTACTGTAGACCCACGTGCGCAGGTTATTGCAGCAGAACAAACAAAGTCCAGTGTAGGCAATCTTGAAGCTGCACAGGGTACTGCATATCTGATGGACAACCCTGTACAGCGTGAGATTCAGCAGGGTGAACTTATCGAGCCTACCTTCAATGCACAGAAGGCAGCTAAGTTCTCTGAAGAAATTCAGGCAGCACAGGCTACGCCGACAAAGCAAGCTACCGTACAAGGTCAGCTAGAAGGACTGATGCAGCAGTTTGAAGGTGGTGACACACCTACATGGGCTGCTGGTGCCATGCGTAATGCTATGGCAGGTATGCAATCACGTGGTCTGGGTGCTTCTAGCGTAGCAGGACAGGCTGCAATCCAAGCTGCTATGGAAAGCGCGTTGCCTATTGCACAGGCTGATGCAGCTACCGTAGCACAATTCGAGGCACAGAACCTGTCTAACAGACAACAACGTGCTATGCTTGCTGCACAGCAACGTGCTAGTTTTATTGGGCAGGAGTTTGACCAAGCCTTCCAAGCACGGGTAATGAACGCAAGTAAGATTAGTGACGTTGCCAACATGAACTTTAATGCTGAACAGCAGGTTGCTCTTGAGAACTCACGTGCTGTGAACACAATGAACCTTGCTAACCTAAGTAATCAGCAAGCACTTGTGATGGCAGAAGCTGCAGCACTGTCTCAGCTTGACATGGCTAACTTGAACAACCGTCAGCAAGCAGCAGTTATGAATGCACAGTCGTTCCTACAGATGGATATGGCTAACCTGTCAAACCAGCAGCAGACACAGATGTTCAAGGCGCAGTCTCGCATTCAAAGCCTGTTCACAGATCAGGCTGCAGAAAATGCAGCACGTCAGTTTAATGCGTCAAGTGAGAATCAGGTAAGTCAGTTCTTTGCTAATCTTGCTACGCAGGTATCGCAGTTTAATGCGTCACAGATGAATGCACAGGCACAGTTTAACGCAGGGCAGGTAAACACGGTAGAGCGTTTCAATGCTGAGATTAACAATCAGCGTGACCAGTTCAACGCACAAAACCAACTTGTGATTGCACAGAGCAATGCACAATGGCGTCGTCAGATTGCTACCGCTGATACCGCTGCAGTCAACAGGGCAAATGAACTCAATGCTGCTGCAATACTTGATATCAGTAATACTGCCTACAACAACTTGTGGAGTTATTTCGCTGATACTATGGAATGGGCATGGGAGTCTGCAGACAATGAACTGGACAGAATGAATGCACTGGCAACTGCTCAGATAAGTGCGGATGCTCAAGCTGCTGCCGCTTCTGCTCAAAGGGCTTCGGCTGCTGGCTCTGCTCTAGGTGAAATGATTAGCACTTTAGGTAGTGCGTGGCTAAAATTATAGAGGTGTATTATGGCTTTGGTTAATCCTGCGCCTATCGCATACGATACAATTATGGATAAGATTAAGTACGATGAAAGTCGTTCGTCTGTTGAAAAGCCGACAGGCAATGGTCTTTTAACTCGTAATTCTAAAATGCAGCCGGAAAAATCTGATATTAGTGAAATAGACAGGGTGGCACGGTACATTAAGCAGATTAAAAAGCAACGCGAGGAACTAAAACAAAATGGTTGAAACAGCGGAACCTACTTTTTCGGCACCTATTCCCGGTCAATCTTTGACAGCGGAATTAGGCTCTCGTCCGTGGCAGCAGCCT
>Ga0208767_1001785_pt1 | contig 16723 bp, 17 predicted proteins | sample VirMetDEL_Mar_21_FD_184514 | JGI IMG/M metagenome (GOLD analysis project Ga0208767, IMG submission 184514) | Aqueous microbial communities from the Delaware River and Bay under freshwater to marine salinity gradient to study organic matter... | ecosystem: Environmental > Aquatic > Marine >... | reverse complement strand
CGTGCAGCGTCGGAACACATCCCAACTGGTTTTAGTCTTTTGATCGTCCCAAAGTTTCTCGAAGGGATCCATCGCCTCCTTACTGTTGATCACAACCGACAGGCAACGTGGCTTAGGCTCGATGCACTCGCGGTACGCCGCCAATTGCAAAGGCCAAGAGTCATAGTAATTAGGGCGACCGTACTTCATGTTCTGAGTCTTGAAGTCGATCAGCACAGTGCCGTGTTCTTGGTGTTCAGCCAGCAAGTCCATGGTGCCAGCGTAACCATGCTTTTTGTTCACCACTGTGCGCTCGCTATCGATTACCCGAATAATGTTGGCCCTGAACCATGCCTTGTATTTCTCATAAAACGGCCAAAGCAACTTATCGCCCGGAATGTAATTCGGGTCGCTATGGAAACGGTCAATCATCTCATGGATGGCTGAACCAAATTCCCGTGCGTCGGCGCCGAACTGGTCAGCATCCTTGTAGCAACGCTCGGCAAACATGCTGTAACTCTCGCCCCGAAACTGTTCAGGCATAGTCCACGCCGCCTCAATCAGCATTCCTTGGTACCACTTTGTGATACCGAAGTTCGCCAGAATCTTGATTACTTCGGTGACGCTGGGAAACAGCCCCAGCTTACGGGCATCCCGCAGGTTAGTGTTGCGAGTCGTGCCGTCGCTCGACTCCATTGTGTGTTGGCTCAGTCCATTGGCGTAGTACCAATGTGCTTCCGAACCCGCTTCGACTTTTAAAGTTAAATCATCCATTTACTTTTCCCCCTTCCTTTTCTAGCTGTTCTGCTTCCCAAATTCCCCTATAATACCCAGCAACTTTTTTATAACCCTCCTTGGCCATTCCCATTTTTTTATACAAACCAAGCATGCTATCACCTAGTGATAAGTAAAGTTCCAGCATTTGAGACTTGCGCCGCAACTGCAACATTGCCTCTAGCTCCGGATCATTCATCATAAGTTTTGAGAAATTTTTTGGATAAATTTCGATCCAATAAAAACTATCCATTTCTTTTTTAAGAGTAATTGCCCGATAATGGTTAAGCCTCTTAACGTCAGCTAAATTTACATCCCTCCCGCAACTATCAGTTTTATCCACACTGAATATTGTTTTATCATTTTCTAAGCCTTTGTAGGTTTCATAAATGTGCCAAATAACGCACTTTAGAGGTCTAGCAAATTTGTTCTTTGGTAGTTTTTTTAATTTTGGTTCATCCATAGCAGTTTCAATATGTTAAATATAAAATAAAATACGGACACCCAGATCAGCAGTAGTAAGCCCTCTTGGGCGAACTGCAAAACACCCTCCAGCGCATACCGCGCCGCCCTGAGTGTCCGAGTTAAAAGAGAGACTCGCCCGACTGAGTTACGGCGAAGGCATAAGCCGCACCCAGCAGGAGGTTGGTGAAGTTCGGGCGAGTCTTGATTCATGGCCTAGAATGGTACGTCATCTTCGACTTCACCGACGTTGGCAAAGTCATCAGTCGCTCCCTTCTCAACAGTGTAGGCGGGCGTGGCGGAATTGTTTTCCTCCTTCTTCGCCTCAATCCGTTCACGGGCCTTGTCGCCGTCATACTCGCCGGACGGTTTAATCCAATCCTTTTTGGCGAGCTTGCGGGCGCGGTCCACATAGACCACCACCTTGTCCTCGCCATCTGGACGGAACTCTTCCATCTCAATAACGCAACCCACGCCGAGCATGGAACGGAGGTTGAACTCTTCACCCGGCTCGAACGGTTTGCCGCGCCATTTGGTGAGGAACTTGTAGAGGTTGGATTTTTCGTTCAGCGAATTGGTGAACTTTTTGCGCACCAAGAATGGGCGCCCGTCTTCCATTTTCGCATCTAATTCAAAGTAAAAAAACAACAGGTCTTTTACTCCGAATTTGGTTTGTTCGCCCTTGGACAGTATGATGTCCACTAGGATCGCTTTGTGTTCACCCACCGGAGGTGGAGTGTATTCAGTGACGGCACCACCGCCACCCGCTGTAAGTGTTAATTCACTCATTGGTTTCGTTTTCTTTCGTTTTGGTTTCGTTAGTCGGAGGTAAGTCGCCGCGCAAAAATTGGGCGAAGTCCTCCAGGGAAATTGTTACGAGCGGATCAGTGCTGTTCTTCTTGTGAATCACGCAGGGAATCTTCCCAGCACCACTGGCATCACGCCGTGCCTGATCGTAGGCATCCTGTAATTGAAGCCGCTCAACGTGTTTGGCCTCAATGTGTAGCCACTCAGTTAATCCGGGCACAATAAGGTCAGGGGCGTCTTGGCCCGTGTTCACATCACGGCCACTGTGTTGGCATCCTCTTTTGGCACTGGCCCAGCCTTCGTCTCGGAACCAGAGAGCGAGATATCGCTCGAATCTGGCGCCCTTTGCTCTGCTATTTATCGGCATGATATTATATTCAATACATTCAACATCCATGGCCCATCCTCCATGGGGTTTTAGTGGTCGGGGGTTTGGTTTGGTTTGGGGTGACTGCACCCCATGACCGTTACTAAAAGCGCATCAATCAGAATCGCCATCGGTGCGCATCTAGCGCAGATGTAGCCCATCAGGGTCTTATCGTAGTGCGTGACCATTGTGGCCCGTTCGCAGTGAACGCAGACTCCGGGCGAGGCATAGCACCGCTCTCTGATCGCGGATCTTGCCATTACTCCGCCTCCAAAAAACGGTTGAGCTTCACCGCCGCACGCTGCGTGATTGATGGCGTTTTGCTGATATCGAATCCACGGCGCTTGAATCCCGTGTATCCCAAATTGTACGCCGCGTAGAGTTCTGCGGCGTTCGGCTCTCTACCGATTGCCCTCCTTAATTGACCGTTCAGAATAGAGAGGTAGATTTTGCAATATTGGTGACTGATGGTCGGATCGTTTACGCCTTTTTCGTAGGTCGTAGTTTTGAATCCATTACGCTTTAACCACTTGGAGCAGTCCTGCCATGCGGGCCTCCACATCTGGAAGGCGCCGTTGGCCTTGCCCTGATCACCGACAGCACGGTGGTTGTTATTGCTTTCCACCATGGCAACGGCATTAATCAATTTGCCGTCAATCTCCACAGCCTGTGCCACTGCCATAAAGGCGAAGCACCCTGCTGCGGTTAGGAATCGGCGCAGACTGTCGCCCGTGATCCTTGGGGAATTTTCGCCAATCCACTTGGTGGCGAGTTGACCCGACTGACGTAGCCGGTCGATTGTTTTGGTGGAAACCGAGAGTCGCTTGGCGACTTCTTGGCGGGTATAGAGTTGGTTTGCAGTTTCGGTTTTCATTTTAATTTTCTTCTTTTGCGGTGACACAGTGCTTATCGATCAAAGCCTCCAGGACATCGGTAGCGGTCACCCGTTTGCGTTTTGCAAACCGGGCCAACCGCTTTTTGAGTTGGGGCTGCAACCGAAAGGCACATAGGATTTTTGGTGCTGTTTTCATGTTTTCAAATTATACGCCTATATACTGTCTAGACGTTTTACTCCTCCAAAAAACCCCGCGTATTCCCGCAGGGCGTTTGTGTTATACGTCTAGACGTTATCCTAAACAATCACATTTTTTTTTGTTTGACAGGATAGTATATACAGTTGAGGTTTTTAACACTGTATTTACAGTGCAAAACCCAACCAAAAAAAATAATGCCCAATATTAAAAAAGACAGTTTAAGAAAATCTGCTGCCTACAGATTTGAAGTGGCATTCCTTGAACGACTAAAAGCAGCATCAGGCGCAACCGGCCTGACCATTACATCTATTATTGAAAGATGTGTTGAGAAATCTCTTAATGAGGTGCTGGTGGAAGCTCGCAAGGAGCGTGACGATCAGACCGCCGAGCTTCAAAAACTTCTAAAACTTCGCAAATAGATCGACCTGTTTGGTCCTCTATCCTTTGATCAATCTCATTAATTTGATTGATCAGTTTTTCCCGTTTTACCAGTAAAATTCGTAGTTCTTCAGCTTTTAGTTCTTCTTTTTCGTACATGTAGTGCTTTCCGCTGCGAAGGGACGAAATTGATACTCAATATAAATTAACCCTTTCAACTTATTTAATTTATAATTTAGGTAGGACATTTACAGTCCCAGCCCCCCCCCAAAAAAAAAATGTATAAACAGGTGATTATTCTGTTGCACTGTATAGACGTTCGTATATACTAGAGCCAGTTCAAGCACATGAGGTGCGGGGGCTAAACTGCAAAATGAAAAATATGAAATTCAAAGTTGGAGACAAAGTTCGGAGTGCTGATGACTCAAGCGATGTGACTATGATGAAAGCCCATTGGGTTGCTGAGATTATTGAGCTTAAATCTGAAAATGATCATGGCGGATGTTTTCTTACCTTGGGTAAATGGGAACCCATCCCGCAAGCTGACGGAAAGTTTACTGATTTCTGGAGCGATTATGACCCCCAAGAAAAACCAACAGTCCGACAGTTGTGGGGTAGTCATTTAAGCGAAATTTAACCAATAACCAAAACTGCAAAATGAAATCTGACGATCAAATTCAAAACGAAAATATAATTGCCACTGCCCGAATCCTATTGTCGGCAATGTCAATTAGCACTGATGGCCCTGAAGATGAGATTGCCGAGCCTCCAACTCCCCCAACTTACGATTGGTTCGGGTGTGTTTCAGATGAGGATCTTTTTAAGGCGATTGAAGACACCGCACATAGCGAGGGGTTGGATATCCGATGGGCATCCGATTTAAAGCGAACTCTTGAGATTATGTATCTCGGATAAATTTAACCAATAACCAAAACTGCAAATGATACTAACCTACATACCAGAACGCACTGAGGGCGTGACCAACAAGGAAGGTGCTGAAGTCACCTACACCCTCACCGACATTGAACCCTACACCGCCAAGGGGGATTCCCGACTGACGGGATTCTACGCCAAGGTGATGGAACGCAATAATGCGTGGCGCCTATTCCGCGCTGATCGCATTGTGAAATTGGGAGCATAATTTTTGGCAGTGTAAGAGCAACGTAGTGGTGCCCCTAGTAAGCCCGCAATGAAACAAGGTGTAGGGACTAGGACGCCGCTCGCCCCCTCGACGGGGCTATGCACTGCCTCTTTTTAATATGAAAACAGAAACTGCAAAACATACCTACTCCGTAGGCGATATCATCCACGTCCCTTGGGGATGGTCGATGATCCTCCATGAGTTCTATCAAGTCGTGGAGGCAACACCAAAGACCGTTGTGGTTCGACACATCGCCTCAAACGAGGTCGGTGGATGGCCCATCGGCACTACCACTCCGATTCCAAATCAATTCATTGATGAGGATTCGGATTTTTTCCCCGCGAAGAAACGCTGCAAGGTTCGTCCTGACGGTTTTATTCGCATCAACTCTGACCGTTCTGGTTCCCTCTGGGACGGTGAGGAAAAACATTACGACAAGGCAGACTAGCATGGATAAATTGAAACTGGTGAAACACCTTCAGAAGAAATTCCCGAAGGCACCCCTTATTGAGGACGGCAATGAGTTTGGTTGGGGTAAGAACTCAATCTTAGTCGGCGCCGAGCATAACCCGCATGCCGACTACTGGCAGATGAACAACAACGATACCATTTTTGGTATCGACAAAAAATTCTATGAGGAGTGCGAAGTCAATGGCTGGTACCCCGAATGGAACGATCCCGGCACAATCTTGCTTTATAAGTCATGACCTACATCATCCGAAAAAACAACTACACTGCCATTGAATCCATCAACGGCAAGCGGGTTTGGTTTGCGACCAAAACGCCGAACAAGCGTTTGGCGGAGAAACGTGCTAAGGCGTACTTCCAAGCACTGCGTGAGGAAAACCTCGCCGCCGCTGAGAAGCTCATGAACCGTAATCCAAGCTCAATCACCATTGGTGACTTGCTGGATCTTTACGAAAATCTGGCAACGGTAAAGGCCGCGCACCGCAACCGTCGAGCCATGGAGCGCATTCTGCGTGAAGTGGGTGTGCCGTTAACTAAAACTGTCAACTCACTGTCTGGACGCATCTTCTCAGATTTCGAGAACCTACGGCACAAACAGGCCAACGGTGTTTTAGAATTGCGCACGGCAAAAACCACAGTCGCCTCCACCGTCAGGCAAGCCAAATCAATCTTCTCTAAAAAGATGATGCAGCGTTATGCTGATGAGGGTCTGGCGCTGGACGTCAAGGAGTTCAAGGGGAGGTCCGTGGAACAAGGACCGCGTGCGCGGTTCAAGGCGCCCAAGGACAAGGGGTTGTACGCTAGAACCCTTGAAGCCAGCAAAAAACTCCGTACAGACGATCCTGAAGCCTATAAGGCGTATCTTTGCGGCTACTTTGCCGGTATGCGCAAGGGCGAGGTCGCTAATGCCAAGATGTCGTTCTTTACTGATCATGCCATTGAGATTGTGCCGCACGGCGATTGGCAACCCAAGAACGGGGAGGAACGGACCGTGCCGATCCATCAGGACATCTGGGCCATTTTCATGGAACTGACTGAAGGCAAATCAGATGATGATTACCTATTAAGCGGATGCGACACCGAGCGCCTGGAAAATGTTTTCCGCCGACTGAATGCTTGGCTAGGTGAGCAGGGCTGGAATCATTCTTCCAAGAAGTTCCATGAGCTACGGAAGGCATACGGTTCTGCCGTGTTGAAGCAGGGCGGCATCAGCGCCGCGCAGCACCTCCTTGGTCACAAGGACATCAGCACTACCGACAGGTACTACACTGATCTGGAATCCGACATTGTGATAAACAGTTGATTCTAATGCCTTATTTTGCATCCAAAAGTGCAATGTGCGATCAGGCAAGTGTTAGCATAACTGTTAGCACGGGGTGCATTAAAAAAGGCCCACTTTGCGATGAGCCTGAAAAAACAGTATTAGAATTGGTACCCCGGGTAGGACTTGAACCTACAACCAATTGATTAAGAGTCTCGCGCAATGCGTGGACAGTAGTAGACAAACCCTCGTTTTTCGAGGGTTTTTTATTTTATCAGTGGACAGGGGTGGACAGGCGTGGACACATGCCTGTTAGCGTATTTGTTAGCATGATCGTGCTAACACCTAAATCTTACGCACCTTGGTGCAGCACCCTTTTACCAGAACGGTGAAATCTCCGCTGCCGTCCTTATATTGACTAGTAGCCAGCACCACATAATCAGTCTCGTTCCGAACCAATATGCCTTCGGTCCAACACGGCGCCGGTTTGGCGTTCTCCACCGAGTCGCCAATGTAGCCAGCAGGATCGAGCCACTCGACATGCACACGGGTCTGGAGCTTGGGCCATCTCATTTTTTGATTTTGTAATGAGGTACGGGGTAGGTTTTTGAGTTGGTGTTGAGGACAAACTTTCGCACCTCAACTTTTCCGATAGCGGCTAATCGCCGGAGCTTGTTAGACATGTAGCTGTTCGACAGATTTTGCTCATCAGCAATTTGCCGGCAGGTCTTCCACTCAGGCCCAGGCGATTCTATTGCTGCTTCCCGCACCTCAGAAAGTAGAGCAGCCCAATCGCTTACAGGGTCTTTAGCTTTTCTGGAATTACCCATGTCTTGTTTATCTCCTCGGCTTGAAAAGTCCAGTAGTCGCCGGTCTTTTCATTGTACGTTCCTAGAATAAAACCGTTGGCGTGCCTCATGGATGAGGGCGTGCGGGAATTGTAATGCATATCCGTTTTACACAAACACCCGGCACCCCGCGCCACACGGCGTTCCAGCCCTGGTATGGCGTACTCGTCAATGGTATGGGTGTGTCCAAACAGGCACGCCCCATATGTAAGCGCATGGGAACGTGCCGCCGACATCCCATGGTAATAGCCATGAAGGCATTTCATGTGCCCGAATTGGAATACGGATCTCTTGTGGTACGGCAACCACTCGGTCTTGTGCTTCTCTAGGCGAGCCTCTAACTCCTGAACGCCTTTAAATGCGTAATCTTGCTCGATGCCTTTGGAGTCATTTTCGGCCAAATCATAGAGTCGCTGATCGTGATTGCCCAACAGGAGGTGAGTAGGTTTCCAGAGTGAAATAAACTCCAAGCCCTTCCGCCAATCAGTCATCATCGATTCACTCCGCTCCTCTACGGAACAGTTACGTCTAAGCGGGCGCAAATCAAACAGGTCGCCCCCAAAGATGCGAAGGTGCGGCTTGAAAGACTCTGTTGCTTTGAACAGTGCCTTAACCGCCGCCTTATCCTGTTGGTCGCCATGTAAGTCCGTGGCGAATATAAACCGCTTCATGAAACCACCCTTTCATTAGTTGCGTTTGAGTTCTTTTAAGTCCCGCTCCATGCGTAGTTGCTTGGCTACGGCGCCCATTGGGATTCTGGTTCGTGCTGGTCGGCTCGTTGCGCTTCCCATCCTGCGCGGCGCCCTACCCTCACCCGCTGGCATAAACATTGCCTGACCTTGCTGCACATCAGCTTTCATCTGGGGCGTGATATCAACGTAGTGGGCTTTTGTTGTGCGCTCAGGTATTCCTTTAAGCGCCTCAACGTCTTCAGCCGCTCTCAGGCTAACGTCAACCATACCAACCTTGCCGCCCCACTTCTTAACATACTTGCCAGTGTAGTTAGGTAGATCAATGTCGTAAAACTGCTTGTGGAATTTCCCGCCCATGGCTAGGTCTAGTCCATCAAACTCGCCTATGCCGGATTTATCGGAATCAATCTTCTGGGCCAAATCTTTGCCTACAGTACCAACCAAATCTTTGTTGGGCACCATTTTGGCCGACATAACATTGCTGCCAGCCTTATCCCATGCGCTGATCATGGTTTGGTTTTCACCAGGTAAACGCATGTACTCAATCTTGCTCACATAAGTATTTAGATTATATCGGTCGGCTGAGTCCCGGCCAGTAATCCAGCCTACCCGGTCATATCCGTTATCGGCGCCCCAGCGGATCATCCGTTTCATCGCCAAGGCCCGCCACTTGTCATCCTTTACAAACTGGTCACCCTTCTGTTTTGACACAAACGGCGCCGCCGGTACGGACTCCTCACGCCCGCCAACAATGTCGCCATTAATGTAGGGCTTGTTAAATCCAACATCTTTGCCTTTAGCCGCCCAATCGCTTTGCACTTCTTCAATGAAGAGCATGCGCTTACCGTCGGCGTCTACCCGCTCATTAAACCGAACGTGAGCAAAAACATTTTCATCAGTCTCAAAGTGGGATCCTTTGAACTGCTCGCCTTTACGCTTTGGCAGCATTAGCTCAAGTTCACGGTAGGATCCCTTGACGGCGCCAGGCAGAGACAAATCTGATTTATCGAACTGCGGATCAAAGTCCTTAGAAGCAAACTCTAAGTTAGCTGTTGCCTCCTCAAATGCCATCTCCGCATCCCGCGCCTCCTGATAGGTGCCTCGGTCATCAGCGTCATACATTTCCTGCCGTGCATCCTCAACCGCTTCCTCTGCTGCGCGGATTTCGGGAGACTCCTCTCCGCCTCGGACTTTTTCCACCACCGCAATCTGGTTGGCATCAATAAAGTCCTGCACCTCTTCCTTGGTGACCTTACCCTTTTTGTCCATCAACCAACGGTCCAGATCAATCCACTTCATTTCCTGACGAGCAGCAGGATCTTGCCGGAGGATATCATTCAACATGGCTGCGCCCGTTGCCGAGTTCCGCACCTTGGGAGATTCCAGCGCCTTGCTGGAGTTACTGTAGAAGATGTCGCCGCCTTTACCGGCGGGCATGAAGGATACATTTGCGTTTAGCCTATCACGCTCGGCCAGCGCCTTTTCTTTCCATTTAGTATCTGCTTTAAATTTAAGAGGCTTTTTGTAGGAAGAGGCATCCAATGTTTTGGGTGTAATTTCCTTTGTAAACAATGGGTTATCTAATGATGCGCGAGACAAGTTTATGTTAGCCGCCGCCCCGATTTCCCCCGTATTCAGAATACCTCCAAACTTGGGGTTAACCTTCATCTTGCCTGGCTTCTTAGGGTCAGGGATAAGGTAATCACCGCCCTTAAACATTTTGTTTAGCGGATCACGCATAACCTGAAACATTGATAAACGCCCCTTGACGTTTGCCACGCTCCTGCCTCTTACAGCAAAGTTATATGCTTTGTGAACTGGGGCGCCTATCTTGACAGGGTCAACCAACCCAGCACCCTGCTCAAACTGAATTACTTTTACAATGTCACCATTTCGGTAGGCATCTCGATCACTGTAATCAATAACTCTTTTAACCACATCGCCCCAAAAGATTCCGCCAGTTTTCTTTCTGTAAGCATTGCTGGCGAGTTGCCGGTTTAGGATTGAACGCATCTCGAAAGGCATTGCGTTTTCTACGCTTAAAGCGTCATCCATCAATTGGTCTATTGATTTAATGGAATACCCCTTCCACATTTCCCCTTCAGCCTTTTCTCTGAAAACCTTTTGAACTTCAGCGAAATGCTCCCTCAAATCCTTTTTGGATATAAGTCCGTTCTCAATGTCATGCTTAAATTCTTTGAGAATGATTTCAGTAAACACGCGGTTACCGGCCACAGCATCTTCACCCATTAAAACAACCAACCCAACACCGTCAGTCCTATCAATTGCATTTAAGAATCGTGTTGCGATATTTCCGCCGTCAATTCTCCAGCCTACCTTTCCCTTGTTTGCAACCATATCAGGGTGATCAGGCCCACCATGAAGCTCAATCACTTCTCCGTCTCTAGTGACGAACTCACCAATCTTCATCCTGTCGGCAAACATCAGAAACGCTTTTTTCCCGATAACCTCAGAGAGGTCAAAGCCCGGATCTGTTTTGGCGGGCATAAACTTTGCCGCCATAGAATTGGTAATCTTAATCTCAGGCCCATCCACTACAGTACCAGCCTCAGAACTTTGCAGTGCCTTCCTAACCCCTGGCTTTCCTGCTGGCATGTAAAGGAACTCCGACCGTTTGCCGTATGTCGGGTTTTTAATGTAAACCGTGTTACCGAGCATCAGCGCCTCATCATAAGCCACGATTGGTTCGCCTACCCTTTTGCCTGACTTGGCAAACCCGTATGCATGCATCTCCGGGTTAACCCCCATCTGCACCCATTTCTCAAATCCTTTAGGCAGCACATGCTCCCCCTTACTTGCGTCCCATGTGTTGATTTGCTTACCCTCAAGTGTAGCCATTGGGAATTTTGAGCCTCCCCTTGCTATCAGCAAACCGTCATCCTGATTCATGATCACGATGCCATCCTTTGTGTGAACTACCCCATCGTAATCGATTGCATTCTTAACTGAGTACCTGCCAGTTGCCACATTTTTGCTTCCCTCAAGGTGGGTAGTGGTCGAAGCAACACCCTTCCCGGCAGCTTTAATGTCCTGCCGGAATGCCCGAATTTCTCCGCCATGCATTACTTCCCCTGGCTCAGTCATTCGCAGTCTGCCTATGTCCTCTTGCTTTTTAACCTGCTGCAATGACGCGAACAATTCTTCATCAGTTGGTATTGCCGCTGGCTTTTCTTTTTGCTGTATGGGCTTATATTTCTTAACTGCCTTATCCCATTCCTTGCGGGTTATCTTGCCCGTGTAATACTGTTCAGCAGCTTTCGCTAATGCAGTGTCGATTCGGTCAGTTGGCCGAGGTATGGGCCGGTATTCGTCTCCATACTTGCTTCCCTCAGTCGCCCTAAACTTAGCGCCACCCTTGTCTGCTCCGGCGGGCATGAAGTTGCGTTTCAGTTTCCCGTAATTCACGGGGAAGGTATCACCCATGATGGTGTTAACCTCTTCCATCCGATCAACCCGTAAACTAATCGGCACCACATGCTCTTTATTTGTGCTGATTCGGTCGGGGTTCTGCTCCATCATGCCTTGCTCACCGGCATTCATGAAATCATATATGGCATCCTTTTGCGGGGTAGCTTCATTGCGAACGCCTCGCACCTGGTTGTGCATATACTGAACAGCAGCAGACCGGAAATTGTCCGGGGATCCACCAAACAGATCGAAAAACTTTTTATACTTACTGTTGCCCTTCTGGGCACGCTTCCACCAGTTGTTTAATTTGTTTTCAAACCGGCTAATGCTGAATGTTTCTAAATTAAAGTTTCCAGCCTTAGAAATTGAAAACCCGTATGGCGAAACATGCTGGTGCTTCATACTGGCCCTCGATGTGTAGGCCGAACCCGTGGTTGCTTTGTAGTACGAAATCAGAAAGTTCATTGCCGGATCACCCTCAAGGTTTCCTACAGCATCAAAACCTTTTGCTAGGTTTTCATTGAGTTTCTGAATCTTGGCCTTCATTGACTGAGGCACAACCTCATCGGGTAACTGCATGATGGCGGCAAGTTGCTCTTCGCTCATATACCTACCGCGATAAGAAACCTCCCCGTCCGAATGCACCTTCCTTTGCAACCCGGTCACATATTCCCCGGCAGCGACTGAATCCAGCGCCTGAAATAAAGCCATGGAGACAGTAGTCTCACGCTCTTTACGTTGCTTACGGGTGAGCAGTACCGGCATCCCGTTCTCGTATTGAACATTGCCCTGCTCATCGAGCTTGAACATCCCGCTGTTACGGAACTTTTCGACGGTGCCAGGGTCGTTCTTTGAGAGCAGTTCTTTTGCGCTAACCGCAAACCCGTCACTGCCTTCAGTCTCGTCGGCTAATGACAACCGTTTCAGCAATTTATCTTTCGCCAAAACATACTCAGACAATAAGGCGTTAATCTCTGGCGAGTTTGCCAGCCCCTCACCGCCTTTGCCGATAAGCCTACCGTCGCCGGTAAGTTTAATGGCGCGTGCAGTTGACGGATCCTTGAACAATTTAGAAACAGGGTTTCCGCCAGCATCAAATTCCACGCCCATTGCCTTAAATGCATTTTGCATTCTTGCCAGTAAAGCTGATTGGAACTTGTAAAGTTGGTTTGTAAGTAAGCCAGCCTCCGGGGAAGTGCCTTTTGCTCGTTTATTAACCTTATTGGCGTAGGCGACCACATCCCCTTTTGACGCCTCGGCAAAGTTACCAAACGCTTCCGATAAAATTTCTCCCGCAACAAAGCTGCGCCTGGCCTGAATAGGACGTTGGTAGTATTCGTTCTGCCAACCTTCGCTCATCATGGAAACGTAGTCGCTTTCCAGCATTTTGAATTGAGCGTCATTGTATTGACCGGCAACAACTTCATTGCCCTCTTGGTCCTTTATTCCAAAAAGGTTTGATTCCAATTGCGCCCTGATTGCCATCAATGGATCACTGGGGTCGCCAGACTCAAATTTAGGATGGAACAACTCATGCGCCAATGTGCGAAGGGGATCCACTGCTCGGTTTACATTTACAACCACCAAAGGTTTCCCATCGTAATCGTCTATGCTTAAACCTTCATATCCGGATTCCGCGCTATCCAGCGTACCGCGCAATTGGGGATCAGCGGCAATTTGATCCTCAAACATGTAACGAATGTTAAGGTCACCAGTGTCTCCACCAATCAGCATGCCGCGACCGAATGCATCTAATTTTGCTAACCCTAAAAGTTTGTCGGGCGTAAGGACCGAAAGCGCATCCCGGTCTGAGCTTGGTAGTTGAGCCAAAAAGTTTGAGACTAAATCTTGGTCAGGAATATCCAGGATAGAGTCCACCTCCTTGGTGACAATCTTCCCGTTTTCCTTTGTGGCGTAAGTAATCTTTCCAGCGCCCGTAATCTTGCCCAGCGCGTAACCCTGCGCCATACCAATAGGACCGCCCAGAACACCAACACCTAAACCCCCGGCAGCGCCTTCCCTGCCAGCAATTAAATAGCCCATGCCCGCACCAAACACTGATCCTTTCACTGCTGCGTCTGATATCTCCCCAGCAAGGCGCAGTGTCCGGTTCATCGCAGGATTATCAATCCGCTTCAGCGCCTCAATTGCGCCCTGCGAGTAGCCCCCCTGCTTTGCCGCAATACCCAGGCTACCCATTTGCGCACCTCTTGCGGCGCCGCTGATGGTGTTGCCTATTGTCTTAGCTTTGGCACCAACCTTGCCAATATATTGAGGCGCACCTTTTGCTGTAGCGTATGTACCAATCCCAGCAATAAGCGTATCGATAAGCGATTCATCATCTTCAATCGCCTTATAAATTCCGTACCCCATGGTGCCAGCAACAGCATACTTACCAACCTTTGTATCTGCCGCTTTTGCTATTCCTTCTCCTGTTTTGGAAACAGCTTTACCGGCAAGATCCGCAGTCCTAGTGGCGGGACGCCGAGCAAACTGCGCGGCCCATTCTCCGGCGCTAGAAAGTTTTTCGCTTTTGGGAACTTTTTCGGCAATGTCTTTGAGCGACTTTGTGAGGCGAGCCAGCTTCTCACCCTTAACACCCTTATCGACAAGGTTGCTTGCCTTCGCAGCTTGCCCGCCAGGTATAAGCCAGGTTGGGTCTAGTAAGATGGACCAAGAGTCGGCCCATTTCATATTTACGTCCTCATCAAACGACTCGCCCAGTGCTTCGCCTTTAACTGGTTTATTAAATAAATCACCCAACCCACGCGCATAATTACCAAGGTAACTTTGCGGGCCTTGAACTTTCTTTGCGCCCGGAGTGCTAGGCGGAACAATGTTTCCCTCTTCATCCTTGTAAACCCCCTGAAGGTCTAAAAACTTACCTGTCAATGAGAGGTAGGCATTGTATGCAGCTTTATTTTCCTCCTCATCATCCCGCCATGCTTTTGCGGTAAACCTTCCAACGCCTTTACTAAGGTCAATAATACCATCTAAAGCACGCAACCCCGCCTCAGTCATGTTTTGAGGTAAACGCTTGTATCCTTGCCCTTCAAAAAACCCAGACCCTAAATGCTTTAACGCCTCACCAGCGAGTTTCATGTAGGCAACACTAGCCTCCTGGTTTTCTTTCCAACCCTCGTAGGTAAAGAATTGGCGCCCGTACTCGTCCTCCATGAAAGTATCATGCCCAGAGCGAGTAACTAGCCTGTGATTGTTTTTATTTCGCTTTTGCCGCTCCTCATAAAGGCGGTCAAGTTCATCTGCTAATGTTAAGCCACCAGTGTTTTGCTGTTTGGGTGCCTCACCAAAATAAAAACTTTTGATCCAATCTTCTCGATTTTTGTCTGCCATTATTCGCCTTTAAGTTGCTGATTCAAACGTGCTTTGTTTGGCTTAAAATCTCCGGACTCAATCCGCTTACTCAATCCGCCCCATGACATAAACCGTGTAGGCCCGTTGGGAAACTTAATGAAGACGCCCCGTGAGTTTGTTCGGACAATTTCGCCAGTGGTGTTTCCCATCTTAACCCGGTGCCGGAGGAATGAGTAAGGATCTCCACCACCACCGTTATCAGCTAATTTTTGGAACTCCTGTAGGGTGTCGCTTTGTTTTTGGTATTGCGACATGCGTTGCTCTCGGCGCTCTTGCAAGGTTGGATCATACGGATTTTCTTTCTCCTGCTCCGTCTCACCCTCAACGCCTTGATCGGCACCGGGAACAGGTTCCTTCGGGCCTTCAGCAGGTTCGTTGGGGTCGAACTCCATATTAGGACCAGTTTGCAACTCTATATCAGTCTGCTCTCTGACAACTTCACCCTCTACTTCCGGCAGTTGTTGTGGCGCTGGCTGACCTTCCGGTGTACCTGTAGGCGCCATTTGATTTGGAGTTGGGTCAGGTTGGTCCTGCGCCGATTGGGTTGGCGCTGGGTTGTTAGGCATAAACATTGAGTGAACCACTGCACTGCCATCCGGGTAGGTTCCCTTATGCGCACCCATATCAATCATTGTATTAGCAAAATCACTTACCTCTTTTCTGGTGAACCTGTATTGCCTCATGCCGTTTTCGCCAGGCAACTTATAGTTAACAGTGCCAGAGGTCTTACCCATCATTACCGCATTAGCTAAAATGATGTTTTCAGCATCCTGAGTGCTTCGGTAACTTGTTTTAAGTTCCGGAATCCTCGGCATAACCATTTCACCTTGCTGGGCGGGGTTGGCTGCGTTGGTTGGGCTACTGGATTCCCTGTAAATCGGTTCACCTGTTATATCAGAGTAAAGTCCGGTGTACCCTGAAACATTTTGCCTAGCACTTATTGAGTCTTCCAGTTTCCTGACGATTACCTTATCCACCAGTTCAGTGGTAATATCGTAAAGTTTTCGGTTAACTTCTTCAGGGTTTTCAATTGAAACAAATGCTGCCTTGTAGTTCTTAATATCGTTATCAGTAAGAACACCAACCTCCCCGTAAATACCACGGGCAAGATTGGGAATAATGGCATTTAGCATACCGTTCATTTCCTGAATGGCCTTACCTTGATCTGTGGCAAATAATTGTTTGATATTAGAGAACTTAGATTCAAGTTTGCCGGTTTTAACTCGGCCAATAAACTGATCTATGTCCTTCATTTGCTCCCTAACGGTAATTGCTTTTTCAAACCCGCGCCGTTGCTCAACTCCCATACCCTCCCCAAATACTCGACTTAATTGGAGCTTTTGAGTCATGGGTGTATTTTGGTCGCTTATCTGGTTGTAAATCTCAGCACGCCTTTGGTTCACCTTTGCCACTAAAGCATTTTGCCCTGGCATAGTTGAAGTAGTGACAGGCATCCCGCTCATTGCTAGGTCATTAACAAAACTTTCTTCTATAGGCTGACCGGCAGTGATGTTTTTGGCTTTCTCAAGCAGAAGCTCATTCCTAAGTTTTATGTCTTCCTTCGTCTGGAAATCGTCAAGATCAGCCTGTCTTTCCGCAGCCGCCGTTCTCTTGGCCCTTTCCTCTAGTTGGGCGGATATTACGCCAGTGGCGCCGTATACATCCTCACGATCAACCGTCCCGCTACCGTCAACATCAAGTTCTGCCG
>Ga0208767_1001783_pt1 | contig 16731 bp, 30 predicted proteins | sample VirMetDEL_Mar_21_FD_184514 | JGI IMG/M metagenome (GOLD analysis project Ga0208767, IMG submission 184514) | Aqueous microbial communities from the Delaware River and Bay under freshwater to marine salinity gradient to study organic matter... | ecosystem: Environmental > Aquatic > Marine >... | reverse complement strand
GATATCCTGTGCCAAATGTGGATACCAAAACTTCAATAGGTTAGCAGTGCGCTGCGGTAGTGCTGCAGCCCCTACTAACCCCTCTTGTAACAACTCGGCAATGTAGTCTACCTGATAATCTACATCCAACATCTCAGGATGATCAGTGGCAAAAAACGCTGAATGTGGTCCATGCTCTACTCCCTGATCAATGGGGAGGATGATTGTGTAGTTACCTTTTTTACCGAAATCTGGTTCACATAAACGCTTGTGCTTCATTCTCTTCCCTCAATTTTTTAATACGATACTTACAATCCTGCTGTAGACTCTCCAGCTCCTCAATATTTTCATGACGTAGGATAATCTCCATTGCTCGAATATAATCATTAGTCTGTTTAATTTCAAAATCATTCATCATTTTGATCCTTTAATAACTCTACAATCCTTTCTGCCGCTTCTAGATAAAGATCACCTTCAGGTTTGTCTTCGTCTTCTGGATATACCTTTTCCCAGTTTCTTAGACGTTCAATCAGTCTTTTGTCATAACTATTCATTATTCATCATCCTCTAGTAACACTTCTCCCATACCATGTAGCCCATAGTCACATCATCATCAGAGAAGCCTTTCATGCCTTCAAGAACAGACATCCATTTGGCAAACTCAACGATGCTTTCATCATTTACATTTACTTTGTATTCGTTACGATCATATCCGGTCTTCTTTGCGACAAACCGAACATACTTCTCAGTGTCGTTCTCTACCGGAGGTGCCCACTTGTAGATCGCTTCGCTTAGAGTGAGTCCAGTGTACAAGCGGTCAAGAAGATCAAACATAGCTGCATATCCCCATTCAGGAGCAGCGAAGGACTCAAACCCAGATTCATTAGTTGTCTCGCCAAAGTAAGTCACCTTTGTCTTGCGGATGTTACCGGGATTATTATTGCGGGTTGGCAGATTAGTTGATACATGCGTATAGTCGTACTCACCGAAGCTGACGAGGTTGCAATCAAGTTCATGAGCTTCCGTCTTAGGGGCAGTGACAATAGCATACATGGAAGCAGTAACGATAGCAGAAACGAAAAGAGTAGAAATCAAACGAATCATGTCAAATAACCTAATAAAATCGATTTATATATATTATATAGCATGTTGGTGAGAGGAAGTCAACCCCCTCGCCAAACTTTTTATGTCTTTTTCGCAAATGCTTCTATGATAGCTTCGGTTAAAACTCCTGTCCGCCAGTTCTCTTTGGCATCTTCGATATAGTGTTGAGAATGAGCAGAGTAGTCGATAGTACCGATAAGTTTATCGCCATCATAAAAACTGACTTCTTTTTCAGATTGCTTTGAAGTTTTCATAATTATACTACCAAACTTTTTTATGATTCTACTGGTAAAAATGCAACAATTACAAAAAACAAAAACAAAGGCCAAAAGACTAGAGAGAATGCCCAACGGGTAAACATACGTCCTGCTTTGCTGTTCATTCTTGATGTTTTGGCAGTGTTGCGTTTAGAACCCCATTCTGTGGGGCTAAGATATGCTAAAAACCAAACAGCATTTAAAACATATCCTGGAGTTAGAAAAACAGTTTTCAGAATATTCATAGCAAAGTTCCTTTCATAGTAAGAGGGGAGCGGAATGCTCCCCCAATTCATTTTACATATTTACAGCAAGTTCCAGTGCCTTCTTCTTGACATTCTGGTTATGACCGTACCAAGAGGACTGGAGACGGGTATCGGCATTGCGACCCAGCGTGTGATCAGTCATGTAGGTCACAGTATTGAACAACTGCCAGAAGGTGCCTTCACCGAGAGACGCACCTGCTTGAGTATGCATCACCTCTTGTGCTTCACGGGACTTGTTAGAGTCACGCTTCGAAGCGGAAGGAAAGACTGCGTTGAAGTAGTCGAGCATCTGATCAGTCGTGTAAGTCTTCTGACAGAGGTACTCAGCTGCTTCCTTATAGGTCTCCAACTTCTCTTGCGCCATGCCCAGAGCAGCGTGTGCATCCTCAGCATTGAAAGGACGCTGGTGACCAACCCGAACATACTGATCAACATTCTGATTCAGAGAAAGAGTCAGAGTATTATTACAGACAACTCGGATAGGAGTGAAACGGACATCAATAGACTTGCCGTACTGGTGAGGGTTAGAGAACAGCAGGTAGGACTCTACAGAGTCTTCACCCTGATCAGTCTTGATAGTAAAACCGTCATTGACCTTTGCCAATGCCCAGACCATCTTACCACCTTTGAGAGAACCAGCAGTATGCATCTGCATATCACCAGCATCAACAAACTCACGGAAGAACTCGAATGCCTCTGCGTTTTGTACAGGATTCCAATCCTGCCCTACAATATCCATGACTTTGTTGTCAGAGGAGCGGACCAGAGCAGTCTTGCCGGGAATCTCGCCCATCTCGCCAAGGTCATCCATGTAGTACATAGGTTGCTTAGAGACAGTCCAGTCAAGACCAGCAGCTTCCATCATACCATCTGTGGTAATATCGTCAGAGACCTGAGTCCCAAGACCATGCCAAGGCAGACCACCTGCATACGCCATCTGAGCAACACCGTTTACCATTTCAATTTCGTGAGACATCTTTTTTCCTTTCTTTAGACTACTCATATAATATACTTGAGTTTAAACCAAAAGTCAACAACTTTTTTAAAGTTTTTTTGCTTTTTTGATCCAGACCCATTCTTCGAGTTTTTCTTCATAGGTACGACCGGAAGAAGTCCCTCCGGTGTATTCCTCAAGATACAGAACTGCTTCTTTTGCAGTAGCAAAGACTTTCATGTCCTTGCTGTTGTTCATGTTAGGTTTAACTTGAAAAGGCATATTGTTTCTCCTTATGCAACCATGTCGAAAACACGACCAGTGTAGTCTTCACCAAAGATAATCTTCTCAGGAACTTCATCCTTGAACTGCATCACTGCAACATCCAGAGACCGCCAGTTAGGGAAGGAAGTGTAGTAGGTTCCGACGAACCACGTTTCTTTCTCAGTATCCCAAACGTAGAGATATTCTTCACCACAGTTAGGAATGAAAACATTTTCTTCAGTCTTCATTTCAAATGGAGAATTCTCGGTCGAGTAGACGTTACCATCATCATTGGCAGTATCTTCTACAGTCTCTTTCAGACTGGACATAGCACCAAGAGCAACAAGGTCAAGGATAGTGTCAGTGTCATTGTAATGCTCATTAAGCACGTCACCGACATACCAAAGACCACCATCCCAGTGGCAGTATGCGGAAGCAAAAGTCTTCCAGTCGGAGGTGATCATAATGTTAGCACGAGTAGCCATTGGGCAGTTCCTTTCAATCAACTTACATATAGAATATAATAAAAAAGGGAGCTGTTGTCAACTCCCTTTTTGCATTTTTTTCAAACTATTGTGTTGAATTTTATCTAGATGGGCCATCCCATTGCATCGAATCGGCGACCATCTTTAAGTTCATAATATGGTTTCCCTCGTTTGGGTTGATTCAGTTTCAGAATACCCTCAAAGGACATTTCACCATCTGCTTCGACAACCTTCTTGAAATCTTGATTCAACGAACCATAGAGTCTTGCAGTCATCTTTTTCTTTTTAGGATTGAAATTTGAGATTACAACTCTGCCTTTCTCGAATTGTAAATTCTCTCTATTTTCAATATCGCTTCCACGAGTCAACTCACCATTATTCTTTTTGGGTTTATTCTTAGAACCCTTGGGACGACCTCTTGGCATATCATACTCCTTTATTGATACCAGAATATTTTACCGCATATATTTTAAAAGTCAACCATTTTTATGCACGACAATGTCTACATTGTCAGGTTTAGGGAACTTGATGTTGTTATGCTTGTGGTGAATGACGAATTGAGTATCCTTGAACTCTTCGAAGATACCCTTGAAAACTGTTCTCCATTTATGAGATAATCTCTGAGTGTTCATCGAACCTCTATCAGAGGGCAGAAGAAAATCAGTTTTAGAACGAATATCAAAGTCCATGATAGAATCAAATCCATACATATGAATCTCTTCTGCGCCGACCTTGTTTGCTGTCCAGTGTGTAGCAAAATGTCCACAGTTAAAGTTAGTATACCCTTGACCACCTTTCCCTGCGTATGGAGGAAGTTCTGTATAGAACTCTTTGATCTTAGCAGAGTTTTGCATATAGAAACCGGAATTCTTTTGCATCCAGATTTTAGGTCTATACCCAAGCACCCATGTATAGGGATTCTGAAAATCTCCAGCAGTAAGTGCTTTCATCATTTTGAAGTCGACCATACAAGAAACATAAACATTCGGAACTTCCATAGGCGGAAGATTACAAACAATCTTTAATCCCTTAGCAGGTTTATACCACATGCAAGAATCACCATTACCAATAATATGTGCCACTTTAGCCATACTAAACTATCTCCAATAATCCTTAATCCAGTCTTGAGGTTCATATGTTCTAATAGATGTAGTTACTGATTCTACCATTGCTTGAGGAATGCTAGGTCTTCCATGAAAACAAACAATAGAAAGATTATCAGTAAAACCTTCTGAATATACTTGATACTTATATGACTTTAATCTGTTTGGATATTTCTTTTGAATAAAATCTCTTTGGTATTTTGGTATAACATGATTTAAGTATTCACCATCACCTCTAAATCTAGAGGACTCATTTTGATAATATTTAAATCTCTCCCAAAGTGAATGATTTAGATTATAGTCCCATGACATCACACCAGATTGAAGTCTACCTTTCAAATGAGGTTGATGTGCGTTTACAGAACCAAGGTCTTCAATGCCCATAAACATACCATCATACTCGAGTAACCAGTCAATGTTATCTACAATTAAAGTGTCAAGATCAAAATATACAACTCGATTACTAAGTCTAAAGTCGGTATTGAACAACTGCATTTTATTCCACCAACCTTCATACCCTGTAATTAATTTAACAGTTCTAATACCTTCTAACTCTCTATCTGAAAAGCATACAAACTTGTGAGGCACAGTTGTATTGCGCTCAATCATAGACTTTAGATTGTAGACATAATCCTCTGAGAACTTATCACCCCAGAATACGCACGCAACAGTAATCATACGATTTCATATTCCTCATTATACATATGTTTTGCCAAGCAACCTTCTTCCTGCTGAATAGTCGTAAAGGTCTCTCTGACTTCTACAGGCCATGGATACAGTTCCATTAACTCGGGAAAATACTCGATATTGAAAAATAAATCTGTAGGCATTGCACCTGACAAGGATTTGTTTAGTGCTTCTTTTGCACCAGAGGGCGACATTACATATGCATGCGCACCAGGAAAGTATGTCTTTGAAGTTAATGGGTTCTCACCAAACTTCGCAGGATTACGGTAGTTACCATAGGAAGGTTTGCCCAGAGAAATAACCTTACTATAGAACAATGGCATTTTGATACCACCAATAAAGTATGCATCATGCTCTAGAATCAAAGTTTCTCTTTTGTCATTAAGGCATTTTTCCCAGAGACTTCTATGAGACAGAAACGCAGAAAGGCAGTTTTCGTATCTAGAATATGGACTATTCTCGAACCTACGAGTAGGAAGTTTCTTTTGTTCAAAGATTTTTACAGGGTCATCTTTAGGTGTAATTGCAGGCCACATCTCTACATTCACACCATGCCTTTTTGCAGATTTGATACATCTTTCTGCAGACTGAACAGACCTTGGTTCATCCATAATTGTAATCACATACGCTTGCATTATATTAGTGTCCTGTAGTCGTAGATTTCCTTTGTTCAACTCTTGTTATATAGGGGTAGTAGGACTTCAACTTTCTGGGAAACAACTGCTTGCAGAGAAGAGCATCATTTGGCCAGATACCGATAGTCGATTGAAGTTCATATGCTTTCTTTGCTGCTGCTGGCGTGATAATGTAAGCACTATTACCTGCCAGTCCGTCTGGAACATTCTCGTCTGGACTGTTAACGCCATCGATGACATTCACGCCAGTGTCCCAACGAATAATATTCTCATGATAGAGATTTCCTCTACGGGTAGCACCACGAGGATCGTTAATCATCACGACATCACCGTCTTCCATCACTTTTAGCAGTCTACCGAGTCTGAATCTGCGAGTGAATATAGCGTCATGCTCTAGAATCATAATCGGTTCATCCATCTCTACGCATTTATTCCAGAGATGCATATGAGACAGCGAACAGGCAATCTTTTTACTTACATCTTTTGCTTTATATCCAACAAGAGTCATACCTTCATAGGTGCTCGTTTCACCTTCTGCTGGATATGAATATGTATTGTCTTTGATTTTATCGGGAGTTACAGCACGAACCATTTCGATATGAAGATCTTGATCTACATCTAACTGCTGAGCAGATTTGATACATCTTTCTGCAGACTGTACACTGTACTTGTCATTAAATAATGTAATTACAAAGGCTTTCATTTTTTAATCCTAATAATATAAGAATCTAATCTTCCGGATTTTCTTAAATCAAACTCTTTCTTTTTATATCCATCTAAAATTTCTAACAACTTATTATAAAGAATTTTATTTAATTTGTGACTTTTTGTTCTAATCCAAGGAAATAACATTTCTTCTTCTGTCATAATATTCATTGGAAAAACATCTTCAATATAATACGCACCATCATCTTTTAGATATTCAATAAAATTTTTAAATGTTTTTTGATTTGCATTAGGAATGTGTTCTCCATCATCAATAATAAAATCAAACTTTACATTTCCCCAATTATCTTTAATTTTTTTATGAATATCTGGAGTTTGCATATTTCCTTTAATCCATTTGACTCGGTCATTCTGAAGAACTGGTACTGAGCTGGGGTTTAGTCGATCAAAAATGTCAATTCCATAAACTGTAGCATTTGGAAAATACTCAAGCCACACTTCTAAAGACTTACCTTCATAAATCCCTAGTTCTAAAATATTGATTGAATCATTTTTTACTTTTTTAAAGTCTTTTTCATAAACCTTTTCATAAGAATGGGCCCAACCTTTATCGCAATCATACTTGTCAAACAATTCACGCATCATGTTATAATTCCACTTTCTAAATCTTCTTGTAATAATTTTCTGGACGCTCCGCCAGCATAATGTACGAAATTAATACCTGCATAATCAGATTTTCTTTTTTCGCAAGATGCCATAAAATTCCATTTAGAATCTAAGACATAAGACATTTGCGAATTTTTATACCTCCAATAATTCATATAAGATTGATCGCTATGATAATTTAGAGGCGGATTAGTTTTTTTATCTACTACATCAGAAATATATGAATATAAACTATTACCTGCTTGTCTGTTTACCATCTGTACTCCACCATTAACAAATTTGCCATGAGGTAATTCAAAGGCATTTCGAAAAGTTGCCCAAGATTTACCTTTATCTTCTGCTGCCATGTGTCCTTTTATTTCTGGCAATTTTTCAGCATGTTCTGGTACCCAAATATCATTATCCAATGATACAATATAATCATAATCTCTATTCATGTTTAAATATCTAATTAAAGTAGAACATTTATTTTTACCTGCTTGAGAATAATCATGATCAACAGACTTTGTATTTCTATTAAAAAATGTAATATCTTTATTTTTAGGATATTCATCAATTAGTAAGTAATCATAGTTATATTTTTGACAGTACCTTTGTACAGTAGGCATTAAAACACTCTCACAAATGTCTCCAATAGGATTATCATATGCATATCCTGTGGTATTACCTACCTTTACTTGAATAATTAAAGTAGTTTTTTGCATTGCTCATAAACCATTTCAACGGTAATATTTTTATTTGCTTCTTTACAATGAGAACAATCATACGTACTTCCACACGGAGTTTCTGGATGATCATATTCAATTGCAATATGATTTTTATAATTCATGTTTTTTCTACTTATAAGTCCACCTTGTATGACTACGCAAGGAATATTAAATCCAGCCAATATATGTTGAAGAAGTCCGTCGTATGATATGCCAAATTTGGCATTAATATATAACGCAGCAGAAATGCGCAATCCCTCGCAAGGAATATTAATTGCATTTTTTAATACAGGTTCTGTATATTTACCCCCAGGCATAACTCTAACTACCTGAATATCTTTGCTCAATAGACCAGTAAGTTTTTGATATTTTTTAAATCCCCAATTTTTATTGTTGTTAAAAAAACTGGTTTTATAATCTGGATTAATAATAACAAAATTATCTTCCACATTATACTCTTTTAAAATTTGAGAACTTCTTTCGATTTCTTTTTCTGTAAACCTTAATCTAAATGGCTTAGGAGAATACTGATTAAATATTAATTTCTCTCCATGATGAGTTTGTATTTTTTTCTTTACATAATAATCAACATGATAATCTGAAAATGCTTTCGTATCTCTAGCATTAACAGTTACTGTGTTTATATCATTTACATCAGACAAGAATTCTACATTTTTAAAAAATATGGAATTGCCTGATCCATAAACAGGTTTAATCTTTTTACCTGTTTTTCTATGAATATGCTCTGCCTCTCCCAGAAACATAATATCATCACCTAGTCCCATTATAATTAATCTTTCTTAAAGATGCGATTATCACCAACCTTTTTTAGTTCCGCATATCCTAATGAATTTAAAAATGATATAGTATCTTTAACAGGATATTTTGAATGTTCATACTTGGTCATTAATTCTATTAATATGACAGGATTATTTTTTTCTAAAGTATTTTTTGCGCCTTTTAACACAGGCAATTCATAACTCTCTACATCTATTTTAATTAATCCAATATTAGTAAAATTATAGTAATCTAGAGGTTTAATTTCAATCAATTGTTTCTTTGCGTTTTTTTGCCAAGTTCTTCTTGGATGAGTTAGAATAGAAGAACCGCCAGTATTATTTTCCATAATATAAATTTCCTCTACAGTATTATGTTCACCCAATCCAATAGAATGAATTTTTACATTATTTAAATCTTCCGTATTCTTCTTTGTGTAGTCAGACCATAACGGCTCAAATGAGAATACACTTTTGAAGTTTTTTGACAGTTCTCTAGAAATAATTCCTATATGAGCGCCAATGTCTATTGCATTTTCTTTGCTATCAGCATATCCTAAAGCAGTGTGTAATATGTCAATGTCTGCTGAAAAGTCTGTAATTTTTTTAGTATCATGACTAGGTTTTGTAAATTTAAAATTCATTTTAATTATTCCCAAAAAGACACATTTTTAAAATATTCTACTTGTTCATTAGTAGGAGTTTCACAAAAATTCATTTTGGACCCTCTTCTAAAGAGTTCTCTAGCCATGAACGGTACGTTCCAATTATCAGGAAATCTTTTATCATTATATCTATTTCTAATATTTACATATAGATGTATATTCTGTATCGGAAGCAACATTTTAGCAACATGAGCCATACCAGAATCAGCTCCTATATGATATTCTGCTTTAGAAATTATAGGAATAATATCTTCAAGCTTACTATAATCACCTTCGCCACCAATACGAATTACTTTATAACCCTTATTTTTATACCAGTTTTCTATATTGTTAATTCTTTCTGAATCCCATCTATCTACCCTCCTGTAAAGTTGAGCAGCATCCCATTGTGCGGTGACATATTTGGAAGGAAGTTCTACATTTGTTTGTAGATTAATATTTGTATTAATCGGTATTATATCTATTTGTTTGGAAATAGTCAAGTAAAAAGAATTATCTGATACGATTTTTTTGCCTTTATTTTCTGAAGATATATGTACATCACCAAAAGAAAATAAATTATCTTTTAAAAACTGAACACCTTTTATGTTGTTTGATATATTTACTTGTTCGTTTTTTATTACACTTAGCATGTGTGCCAGTAACAAAAAATCTATTCTATCCCCTAGTTGTTTAGGAATATTTTTACTTAAAAGATTAATCATACTCTTCTAATGGCAGCATGACCACATTTACCTTCAGTGTAATGTTCCTCTAGTTCCCATTGTGGATTGTCGTTTAAGAATTGCTCAACAACTTTCCACAAAGCAAATTGCCCTCCAGTTTCTCCATTACCAAGTTTTGTATCATGAAAGGCAATATATTTGTTTACGCTCTCGGCATGCATTTTTAGTTCTTTTCGAAGGTGACTTGCCTTATGTAAACTATCAATATGTAACATATCCACATTATGTACGGATTCTTTATCTGTAGAACTGCCTTCATACATAATATACTCCATAGGATGCTCTTTCATATATTCAAGGGCTAATGGTTCTAGAGCAGGATATGTTCCACCAGTTCTCCATTTTTTAAGAGTTAAATCCACTCCTACAATTTTTTTAGGATTTTGAAGCATCATAAAAATAAAAGATGTGCCTTGATTAACGCCAAGTTCAGAAACGCTCTCAGAATCTTTAGCAAGTCTCATTAAACAATTATTTCTAGTTTCTGAATGAATGCTCCAATCACGTTTACTGATTTCTAGAACATCTTCGAGTTTTTTAGCTTGTCTGTAATCTGTATCTCTCATTTTTATTTCCTATCAAGGTATGTAATTTAATTTGCTACCGTTTCTAACAGCACGATATAAGTGGTGTGATTTAAATCCTTCATTATGAATATGTATGTCTTCATAATTTTTATAGAACTGTGCAATATGCATCATACCAGAATCAATACCAACATGATATTTTGCATGATATATTGCTTTACCAATATGCTTCAGTGAGTTTTTAAGTTCATTTGTTTTAGCTGCACCTCCCACTACAACAATATCATATCCTAAATCACGATAAGCATTTTCAATAGCATTTATTTTAATAGAAGATATTGCTCTATCTGCCCCAGTATCCCACTGTACAGTAATATACTTATTCGGTAAATTTAACGCAACATCCAATGGCAATAAACATGGTAGTGTTTTTAAATATTGTGAAATTTCTAAAGGAACGATAGTTTCATTTGGATGAATTTTAAGGTTGTCTTTGTAGTAGTAAATTTCTGCGTCAATACCTTGCTCTTTCAGATATTTCAACCATTTATTTTCAGATAAATTACATACAGGCCATACCTGTATATCTACCAATCCATGTGACATCTCTAATAATTCTGCCCAAGAGTCTTTTTTATGTTGTTTGCCATACTTATCTGATGTAAGGTGAAGTTTAACGGAAGTATCATGCGATTTTGCATACTGATATGCCAATAACACACTATGCGCTCTATCGCCTACTCCGGGAGTGGTATATGGTCTATCTCCCGATCTAACACTTTTTGATCTAAGAGCAATATGCTTTACCATCTAAAAGTTCCCAATTCTATTTCTGGATTATTTCTACGATTTGGAAAATCTAGTTCTGTTGGAAACGTTGGAATTTCTTTTGTGATAGATACAATATTTTTATTGACGAAAGAAACTTCTAGTGTTGTCGGAACGATTTTTCCCTTGACTGTAAAGAAAGGCGGAACAGAACAGTTATTTCCATGAACGTGAAATGGTATAAATTGTTCTGTCAAATTTTTAAAAGAATTATACATATTCTCATAAAACAAATCATCATCAATTCCTTTATGTAAAGTATGAAATTCTAATAATATTTGAGAAAAGTGAGATAATGTATTTTGTGAAATATTTGCAAAAACTTCCCACTCAGACCCCTCGATATCACATTGAAGAATCATATCATTTTTATTTTGATGTCCGTTATCTTCGATAATTTGTTGAACAGTCTTCAGTTTATTGGTGGTTTTATTACCAATACCAATCTTATTAAAGAATAAGTTTTGACCTTCTGGAACTACATAGGGAAGTCCATCTTTTTCAATATAATCAACAGTATGATCATACATATAAACATGATAACCTTTGGTTTCCATTACCATATCCCACCAAGAGTTTCCACCTACACCGAAAGAGTAGACATTACTAGGTTGATCAAAACTATCGACCATTACATATCCACCATCTCCCTTAGAACCTATGCGAGTCAAAGATGCATCAATTGACACGGGACGTAAGAATCTTAAAGCCTCAACCATACGATTTTCATTTTGAATACTTTTTAAATTACCAATCATTTTCTATACCCCATAAGATGTACTAAGATTTTTTTTATTAAATTTTATTGGACTCGGCAAAATATATTCAATATTAATGTTATGACTGTTTAACATAAAGTCTGACTGATCCATACCAGTTTTTGCCACTTTAATCATTTTCTTAGCACCTTTAGGAGTAATAGCGTATGCCCCAGTTCCGGGGACCATATTACTACCTTTCCAATCATTATCTCTATAGTATTGAAGTCTATAATTTTCAGGTAAAGAATACACTCCTTTATCTCCCGGAAAGGTATAATCTAGAAACTGAGATAACGCCAATTTATTAGGTTTTCTGAAAACATGTTGCGCATTTAGAATTAAATATTCATCAAACTCAAAATTTTTCCAATCACCTACACAAATAGCATCATGTTCTAAGAACGCCATTGGTTCATTTCTTTTTACAACCTCTTTCCAAAATTTTACATGATTAATAGCACAACTAAGTTTTGTTAAAAATCTATTTTTATTCTCTTTTTGAAAATTTAAAAGCCTACTATTTTTCTTTATGGGGTAAGAAAACTCTTTTTGTTTCTCAATGTTACTTGGAGTAATTCCAGAAAACTTTTCTACTTCCCAACCTTTAAATGTAGAAAAAGAATTGTAAGCCTGTGAACATTGCTTCATAGACCCTAAATGCCCATCAATGTAAATCACTCTACATTCCATGGCTCTTCTGTTCCGTAAATTCGCTGTCATAAAATAGATCAATTTCTTTTTTGACCTTGTGGCGAATATCATTAATCTGACATGTTAAAGTGCTAAGATCGCTATATTCGGCGGTATATCTTTCTGATGTTGTACGTTTCTTATCCTCAATATCCCAAAGTTCGATATGAATACTTTTTAGAATATTTACCCAATATCCTGACAAATAAAATTCACTCATATCATATTTTGAAATTTCAGTTGATACTTCCAACCCCTTTTCTTTCTTAACTTCTAAAATTGTATATCGATCAAAATAATCGCCATAAGAAACTTCAACGGTTTTCATTAATCTCTCCTCTCAATATCATCTTCAATACACTTGCTGCCATATTGAATCTCAATAATATGAGCAGGTTTGTCGCCGACATTCTTTGCTTTGTGCCAAGTTCCCGCTGTAATAATAGTAGTTTGATGTGGAATAAGATTTATCGTTTTCTTTGTATGTGGATCAGAAACTTCAGTGTCAATCTGTAACTTACCCTCAAGCAAGTACCAATGTTCTGATCTATACTGATGCTTTTGATCACTCAAAGATTTACCTGGTTCGATAACTAATTCTTTTGTTTTAACTGTTCCTTTATCATCAAGAACACGCCAATATCCCCAGTCACGGTAAGTCTTTTGATTTTTCCAATTATCTAGAATCCAGCTAGAAGAATTCTTCTTATCATCTCCGCCTACAGAGAACATAAAATCTACTCTAGGGTCATCTTTAAATGCTTCTACTTCTGGAATATTATCTGCGTTACGATCACCACCATTTACAAAGATAATCTTATCCGCAGAGTTAAAAAACTTTTTTGCTTTATTGATTGCGTCAATAGCAGTATCATCTGAGTCATCAAATTCTGTGACCATCATAATATTTCTAAACTGCCTTAGAATTTTTTCTCGCTCTTCAAAGGGCATAAATGCTTTACCCTTTTTTCTGGATAACCAGTCATCAGAATTTAAACCAATAAAAACTCTGCCCATAGTGGCTGCTTCTTGTATAACAGCAATATGTCCTGAATGTACAGGGTCAAATCCACCAGTAAACACCATAATATTGTCAGACATTATATTTGCTCCATTAACTGTTGCACATTCTCGCCTCTTTCCGGAAGTTTATCCTTTAGAAAGAAGTGAATAAAATGACATTCAGAAATTTTTGTATTCGCTGTATATAGTCCATTCCATTTCCAGTCCATATGCTTCACAGGAACCTTACGGGACTTCATAAAGTAATTCAGCAGTGTCTGATCTGTAGACCATTTCCATGTACCAATACCGTCTACAAATGGTTGAAACTCATTTTGAGTAATCCAATCTTTTGCTGGCATATTGATATAATCATAGAAAGACTGGTTCATCAACATCAGACCCATATTGAAAAACTCGTATCCCAGATTATTCGGTTTAAAATCTAAACCCTTTTTACCATGCAAAGGTTGATACTGCATACGAGAATAGTTTTGAATCTTCTGCGCATATTTTTGATTGATCGCCATCTCACGTTCGCAAACTGCCCCAAAGGGGTGATCAGTACCAAAGTCTTCAAAGATGTTAGGGGAATCTGGGCGAATGTAAATGTCAGAATCAATCACAGCAATCTGATCATACTCAGGTAAAAGATCAAAAGCATTCTCTTTTTCAAAGATAGGTAGATAACCTAAACGAGACGCACCTTCACTACGATTAGAAGTAAATACATTCGGATTGATGCGCAGTTTAGGTTTAGTCAAAACATAGTGTTCAATTTCATGCTTGTCACAATACTCTGATACAGAGTTGATACAGTGCTTATAGAGTTTAGATGGCTTACCTACAGAAACCTGATAGATGAGACGTTTCATTATTTACGATGCGCCTCATTAATTTTACGAACAGAACGAATTAGAGGTAAGTCTGTACCTTGACGTTCTGCAAAGTTTACAAATGCAGCAGTGTCTTTTGGTAAACAGTGACCGCCCCAACCAAACTTATCATCATATCCAGGAACCTGATTATGTGAATGTCCAATACGGTCATCAATACCAAGAGCATAAACAGTAGAATCATAGTCAAGTTCTGGATGCGCTTTTTGCATTAGATTATAAAGATCATTAAAGAAGGTGACACGCATAGCAAGGAAAGAGTTTTCTGCATACTTGACATAACCTGCTTCGACAATGTCAAGGAATGCTTCATCTTTAATATCTAAGCATTCTTGAAACACATTCATCCAACCTTCTGCCTGACTAATCTCACCCCCAATAATCATTTTAGTTTCAGCAAGGAAATCTTCTACAGAACTGCGCCCACGCAGAAACTCTGGAGAGAAGCAGACATTAGGATAGTTCTCTTTAAACCATTGAAGTGTATCAATGTCTGTAGTGGATTTAATCAGAATAGGTTTATCAAGACCAATACTTTCTACAACATCAAGAACGATAGAGTCATCGCATTTACCGTCTTCACCTTGCGGTGTCGGAACACAGACTACAGCAGCATCACAGGAATCCATAACCTCAAGCAGAGAATTATTATATTCTTCATAAGCAGGGTCTACAATATCATAGTCAATATTCTCTCCCTGATCGAATGCGGCAACCATTGCTTTGCCGACATATCCATATCCAACTACACAAATTTTCATTTTTTCATTTCCTTCAAAACATGATGACAAAGTTCAGTTGCATCATCAAACCCTTTACGAAATCTATTTGCAGTATGCCCTTTTTCAAGAAACCATTGCATACTATCTATAGTTCCGTGATACATGTCTTCTGGTAAAATAAAACCGGAGACGAGCCGTTCATACTCGCTCCGGTAGTTTAGGTATTGTATAAATGTCATATTCATCACATCATTTTTAGATCATCGATATATGCTGCTTCAGAGTCAATCAGTCCCTGAATAAACTCTTTTGCTTCTTCAATTGTGGTTTCATATCCTGCTGCAGAATCAACATACTCTTTCATAAAGTTATTCCGCTCAACATCCCACATCTTTTGATTCGTCTTCGCTTCCGTCATCTTCATCACCAAGTTTCAGTTCAAGTTGTTCGACTTCTTTTTTCATCGCTTTCAGTCGAGTGACAACTTCATCTCCATCTAACCAAAGGTCTCTGCCCTCCAGAATATCAGAGATTTCATCCTCACTCAGAAAACCACTATAAACGCTTTTCATCATTTTGTCAACAAGTTTTTTCTCAAAAGATACCTGAGCAAACATTTCCGCACCTTTACCGACTGCGATACCAGAATAGTTATGGAACATAAATGCACTGTGCTCAGATACTTCAAATGATTGCGCCTGTAGGAATACCATAGTTGCAGCAGACATACATGCACCCTCTACAGAGGTAGTAATAACTGCCTGAGATTCTTGAATGCAGCGCATCAACTGAACTGCTGTAAACAAGTCTCCGCCATGCGAGTTAATATGAATGGTAATAATGTCAGATTTACCACCATTACGGATAAGTTCAAACCAGTCTGTATACTGATCTGGTGCACCAATCTCTCCAGTCAGATATAAATCATGCTTCGATACGATTTGCTTATTGGCAAAGATATTTTTATTTTTCTGACCCATGCCCAGCAGTTCATCTAAACCCAATGGTTCTATCATAATTCAACTTCCTTATATCCAAGATCAGCACGTCGCTTAGATTCTGCTGTATCTGTCTTATTCCGAGAGGACATGTGCTTTCGATCACATGTATTGCAGACATGATAGTATGCGTAGTAGGAATTACCTTTGGCAGTTTTTTCTACTACTTGCACCACACTATCAAATCTATCTATGCACATATTAAGACTACAATACTCTCCAGCAAACATTGGATTATAAAATCTGGTATCATCCTTTACTGGAGTAAGTTTCTGAGGAATCAGTTCCTTACCAGTCTTATTCTCACCCATTAAGGGTGGATTGTTCTGCTTCATATTGTTTGATCGTTTCATGGAGTTTCTCCGTCCAATCGTCACGTTGTTCTACA
>Ga0208767_1001779_pt1 | contig 16747 bp, 18 predicted proteins | sample VirMetDEL_Mar_21_FD_184514 | JGI IMG/M metagenome (GOLD analysis project Ga0208767, IMG submission 184514) | Aqueous microbial communities from the Delaware River and Bay under freshwater to marine salinity gradient to study organic matter... | ecosystem: Environmental > Aquatic > Marine >... | reverse complement strand
CGTACCCGTACCACTTGAAGCGGTCTTGGTCAGTCAAAGAATTGTATATAGCTAAAGGAAAAAAATTATTTCTTTTATTGAGTGACATAATAAATTTTTAATTTCATTTGATTAGTGACTATTGAATACGATAAACTTTCTATTTTTCCTTTGCCAATTTCGGTTTTTATTAATTTTAATATATCTATATTAAATAACATAGGCAAAGATAATGATTGTTCTTTGTTACGTGTTATTTTAGACACATTAAATACTTTTTTATTCACTTTTATTTGTGGCGTAGGTTGTGGATTCAAAAAGTAATTTTCCGACAAACTTAATAATGACAATACACCGTTTTGAATAGGCTTCGCACTGTAACCAGTTAATAAATTACTAAAAACCATTTTCCCGTTAAACACTTCAAAAGCACAAAAACCATCCTTAGATATGTCATTTGGTTTAGCTTGTATAAACTCTATGTCTGTGGTGAATTTAGATATAGAAACGTCTCTTATGTTTCCTTTATCTACATATTTAGAAATCATTTCAACTGGACGACCTTCAAAGACTTTTGATACTTTATCCATCCATTTAGTTCGTATTCGTTCTGGGATTTCCTCTTTCCTATATGTGTATTTATTTGTTCCGTACGATAACTTTTTGCCATTCCTTGAATCTAATAACTCTGTTATGTCGTATTGTGTTGCTTGCCCTTCATAACTGCCCCCATTCCAAAAATATACATCATGTTCTAGTTTTAATTTTCCGTCATCGGTTATATACCAAAAGACATTATATGCTGACTTTAAAAAATTAAGGAGTTCAGCTAGTTTTATTTTTGCCCTGCTAGCAGCGGTATCATAAGCGCCAGCTATTATATTTGATTTAGGTGTTATCATCAACTCATTATTCATATTCCCAGTAATAGGGTTATAATCAGAATAAAAGAAATCAGAATAAAGACTTGATTCATCAAATGAAACACCAATATTAATATCATTTAAAATGCTTTGCAATACACTTTTCAAAGTGTAAGCATCTCTTAATTCTATCCGTGTTTGAAACACAATGTATTGCAATACAAATGAATCCATTTTCAACCAAAACGAATTATTGCGCCAATCGCTAATATATAACGGCAAATTTATAACTCCATTATTTGGCTCTTGAAAAAATTTATTACTATTAATTTCGGCGTCTGGTCTGATCTGTCCGAAATCCCCATCTGATTCAATTATATTGGAATTTATAACAATAGGATCGTAATTATTGATTTCAATAGGGATAACTTTCCTATAATTACCACCCGTTACGTCGTCCTCTGGAATATCCTTTGATTCGCTTGACGTTGTTATATCGGTAAGCAATCTAAAATAAAAAGACCCATAGTTAACTATGGCTATTGAATCAGATGTTAATGAGTATAAAACTATTTCGCTTTCTTCGTTAAACGGTATTGGCTCAATAGGATCGCCTGAATAAGTGCCTTCGTCTTTTATTGTATCTGATAGATATACAACGGTATCACTATCATTTTTATCTAATACTGATACCCTTCTATATAGTGGATTGTTACTTGTGTCCTCATTATTAAAGTATACAATATTTGATGTATTTATTGCTCCGCTTATATGTGTAAGATTGCCACTATTGGGAATTGCTGCAACATCTGTCAATTGATAGGCTAAAATTACGGTTCTGTTTAACTCAATGTCAATATAAACGCCTTTTATTTCATAAGTATTTAAATTATCATCTTGCCAAACACTTTCGTAATCATCAAAATCATCTAAATCTGTACTATTAACATAGAGTCTTATACTTTCACCAGTATTATAATTAAATGAATAATCAGAGTCGTTCCTAAGTAATGGCAATTTATTTAATCCTTTTAAATATTTTCCGCTAATATCTGGAACTAATCCAGTATCTTCTATTTCTGCAATATCTAAAGGATCGCCAAAATGATATTTATTAATTAAATCGTCGTGACTCCATACCGGCGTTACGTCACTATCATAGCTTTGACCTTTGTAAAAGTTTGTTATTTTTGTAGCCCATCGCCGATAAACTTGAATTAATGGCTGCTTTTCGTATGTGATTGTATTCCGTTCTGCGCCTAGTTCGATTATATCAAACTCCTTTTCTAAGTTTTCTATAAATTTCGTCGTGTAATCGTCTGTCCTGACTCGTGCTTTTATTCTCTTTTGGTTTATGTCAAAATCGCAATCAGTTTTATTGAAAATACCGTTAAAGATAGTGAACCAACCACCGTCTCTATTTTTTCGTTGTACTTTTATTTTAAAATCGGTGTCGAAATCTTGAGCGTTTATAGTTTCAAAATCATCACGTTGAAAAGTAAAAACTCCGTTCCATTTAGTCAATACATACCTGTCATCTTTTGACATACTCATTTCTAACCCGTCGTCCTTTTTTATTATTGGATATACTTGTTTTTCTTGATTATCGAACGCCAGTAAAAAACGATATTTTGTATATTTATTTGCTTCCATGTATTCTTGTCGTTTTGTTTCTGTACCTTCTAACCGTTACGCCGTTATCATTATAATATGAGATTTCACCCTGCTTTCTTATTCTCATTAATTCGTTTTCCATTTTATCGGTGCTTAATGAGTTATTGTATTTTATATCTGCTTTTATCGCCGAATCGTGTGCATTAAATATTTTGTCGAAATTACCTTGATCTAAGCTATTAAATATTGTTGGTAATACATTTTTGTATTGTGCTGTTCTCTTTTTATTTAGGATCATATGCGCTTCGCCACGTTCCCCATATGCTGCCTTTCCTTCGCTTTGAAAACCTAAATAAGTATCATTTCCTGAGGCGTGAGAACCGCCACCAATTATCTCAAGACCACCTTTCGCAAATTTCTTTTTCGTTAATTGTGCAGCTCTTATTTTAGCCGCTATAAATGAACCCCACATAATACCGATAGCAGGCAATGCAGCGGGAAAAGACAAGTCTTTCCATATTTTTGCGGATGCCGTCACTAAATTAGATGCTTGCTCAACTGATTGTAAGGCTAATTCCGCTCTTTGCGCTTTTCGTCTTTCTTCTAGTGCTTTCTTTTGATTCTCTTTTGCTGCCGCCAGTTCTTTTTGTGCCGTTTCTACGTTATTGGCATATCCCGCGTTTCTATTTGCTATTTCCGCCTGTACTGCATTTTCAGCACTTTGTACTTCTGTATTGGCATCGTTTACCGCCTGTTGTGCTGCCGCTGTTCTTGCTGCCGCGTATTCAAATATTTGATTTTTTGCAAAGTCTAAAGATTTTTTTAATTGTTCTCTTTTACTTTCGTCATTTTCGTCATCGCCTAACCCTATCAAATCCCATATTGTTTTTTTATCTCCCTTTTCAATATCTGCATCTAGTTTTGCTATATCAGCTTCTAGTTTTTTTAATATATTTTCATTAATTGATATTTCAGTATCAGATAAAGTTTTATATAAAAGCTTGTTTAATCCTAATATTTTCTTTATTCGCTCTTTTTCTTGTTCTAGGATAAATTTATTTTTTTCTTTTTCGCTTTTATTTAACAAATCAAATTCACTTAATTGTAATTGTTGATTCAAGTCAAATAACTCCAATTCATTTTCATACGCTTGTTTCTTTTTTTCTAGTGAAGCCTTTTCTGCTTCCTTAATACTTTCTTTTTCTGCTTTTGTTAATTCCTTTTCAGATGATAATAAATCCGCGTTTGAGTCTATTCTGTCTCTGATTATTTCGAGTAATCTACCGGATATTTTATCGGACAAATTAAGATTCTTGACCTTTTCGGATACTACTTTTGCATCGCTTTCGTTTATTAATTCATCTGCATTTATTTTTTCATCTGTAAAGGATTGAATGACCGCGATTTGATCTCTTACCGATTTTTCAGTTAACTCTTTTGTATCTTCTAGTATTTTTCTTCGTTCATTAAAACTAATATCTTCATCAGACAATAAGTCTCTATTCGCTTGTAATTTCTTGTCGGTAATATCTAGTAAAAAATCAAGCTCCCGTTCTAGTTCTTCTTCCGTTAATTCCCTTGTTTTTCTTTCTGCTTCATATCCAACATTAGCCGCGTTTCTTCTAGCTGCACCCAGCGCTTCGTAAGCCTGCGCCTGTTGTTCTGTCAGTACGAGGACATCTTCATTATTTGCCTTTCTTAATGATATTTCTTTGTTTAATACGCTTAATGTATTTCGTGTTTGTGCTAGTTCATTAGCTGCAAGTTGTTTGCTTATTTCTTGTGATTGCTTTAGTGCTTCTTGCCTTCTATTTGTTGATAACGTCGCGTCATCGGCAATTCTTAAATATTTTTCTTGCTCCGTTGTTAAATCTGAAGCGCTCTTTACTAGTTCAGCATTAATCGCTCTTATTTTTCTCTGTGCTACGCCTAATTTCCCAAATTTATCTGCCGTTTCCGTAACACTCTTTTTAACATCGTCAAAAGTTTCTTTTATATTGTCACCGAACCCTTTAATAGTGCCTTTAGGGTCTTTAAAGAACCCCACAACATTATCCTTTAAAGCCTTGCCGAATCCTTTAACCGTTTTCAAAGGGTTTTTAAATGCGCCTGTTATTGCGTCAGCTACTTTTGTAGACAATCCAATCAACTCAGAAAATAAGCCTTTTAGTACTCCACTAACATAGGCTAATTTATTAGCACCGCTTTCCGACTTAGTAAAAGCACCAGCCAATACCGCAAGAGCGGCAACAATTGCAGCAATAACAGCAACGACGGGATTCCTTAATAATTTAGTAAACTGTTTACCTAGTCTCTTTACTCCATTAGCTGCACCGCCTAAAGCACCAGGCATTTCGCTTGCTGAGTCAAGTAGTGAATCTTGACTTTCGCCAAATTTATCTAAGTCTTTTCTAGTCGCTCCCGTCTGTTTTGATAGATTAGCGTATTTTTCATTAAGTGTTTTCACTCTTTTTTCCCAAGCTTTCGCTACTTCAGAATTTGTTTTTAATGATGCTGGTAATTTGTCAAACTCTTCTTTTGTTGCCTCTATTTCTTTACTTAGTAGCTTCTGCGCTTTTAATGCCTCTATTATATCTTCCTTATAATTACCTACATTGCGCCCCGTTGAACCATAACCCTTTTCAATGGCTTTTAGCCTGTCATTTAAGTCGTTTGTTTCTTTTGTGAATTTCTTACCTTCTTCTGTCGTAAACTGCCACTCTTCGCCCATTTCTTTAATCTTTGCAATATTCAGGCGATACTGTGCCGATAATCTTTTGTGAGAATCTTCTGCACCATTTGTAGCCTCTCTTTCTAATTGTAATTTTTTTATATTTTCGCTTCGCTCTTTTTTTATTTCTTTTATTTTAACCTCTAATCTGCCTGTTTGTTCTACTAGCTTATAACCCTCTTTAGTGCTTTTTTTCTGCTCTTCAGTCATTTGGTCTAATCTTAATTTGTTTAGTTTTAACTGAGCATTAAGATTATTTAAACTCCCCCCTTGTGTTTGTAGTGTTTCTGCTTCTAATTTTCGAGCCTTTGTTAGTTTTGCGTTTGCGTTTTTTAGTGCCTGAATTTTAACCTCTTCCGCTTGCAATAAATTATTATATTTTGCTGATTGCTTCGCCAACTCATTAGCTTGCTTTGCGTTGTTTCTTATTTGTTCTTGCCCTGACTTTGTGGCAATATTCACGCTTTTAACTGAATCAGCTAAAGCGGCGGCCTCTTTTTTTACAGTAGAATACAACCCTTCTATTTTAGATTTTGCTGTTTCTAATTGCTTAATGACTTTTAATATTTCTCCGTCATCTTGTAAAATGTCGCTCGTTAATATTGGGTTAGCCATGTAAAACTATTTTTCTTTTTTTAATTTTTCTTTTATAAATTCTATCGTCTGGTAGTATTCCAAAGTACTCATTTTTTTAGGATCGCGCTGAACGTGTTGAACAATAATATTGCAAGTATCAATAAACCCTTTCATCATTTGCACTTCCTTTCCATTCGTGCCGCTGTATATTTTCGGCGCATTAGCCTTTAATAGTTGTTTATCTAAAATATCTATTTTGTTCGCTTCTTCATTTCCCAAAATGCCATTAATGACTAATAAAGTTCTTTTCTTTAAATCTGCGTAATATTGCCTTACTTTTGAGTCATTGCCCAAATTCGGGAAATACAAACTAAATTCGGTATCTATTTTTTTTTTACTTCGCTTATATTTTCATCTCTTTCTTCAACCGTTAACCCTTTCTTAGATAAAACTTTTAATATTTCGTCTATTTTGTCGTCATCTATTTCGCCTATTTCTTTACCGTCGATTTCTTTTATTAGACAAATAAAAGCGTGATTGCTAGGATTTAAACTTTCCATCATAAAAGACACATTCATCGCCATATTATGAACCTCTTTTATAGCTTCATCTTTCAAGTCATTATTAATATATTGCTGAATAGCGCCAATCCTTTCAAAAAAGTCATTAATATCGCCGCCTATTCCAGCCTCTAACATTAGGTACTTATTAAATGCCAAATGTCTCGTTATCGGCATCGTTTCAATCGAATTATATAGCTTTATTCCGTACTTTTCTAGCATATTTAAAAATACAAAAAATAATCTACAAAGGTTCTAAATGAACGCCGACCATTAACTTCGGCTTGTCGTCTTTCCATGATACAATTTTTCCGTGACAAATGACGTCTAAATAGCCTTTATATTTCTTATGATATCGCACTTTTTGAATGTATGGCATTTCTCCATTGCTTTCTAAATGTTCACCAAATAACGCCAATACTCTTGGTAAGTCATCTTTATCAATAGCTTTTTGCCAGGACTCAGGACTATCGGGAAAATCTGTTTTCCCGTCATATTGCAACACGGCTCTAAACATAGGAGAATATAGTTCAATATTTTCTTGCAAATCATAAACCCAAAATCCTAGCGAATTTTCATCTAATCCTAAATACATTAATCTGTCTAACATTTTTTGGGCGTTATCTCCATAAAAACGCCCTGCCGTCATAAATGCCAACTCGTTTAAGACGTATTTATTATGTATTACTAATTTATCGTTGGACATTGCTTGCTATTTCATTATTAATATATTCTCTTACTTTTTTAATTACATTTTGATATTTTACTTCGCTACCAAATTCATCTTCTAGCATTGTGAGCATCATATCGACACCCGTCACTATTTGCTGAGTCTGCAACTTTTGTTCTGCTATTATTTCCTCCAACTCTCTGATCTTTTCTTTACAACTCAATCCGCTATCTATTTCTTTTCTTTTGGCCATATATTGCCATCCATCACGCCCGAAAATCGTAGCGATAAACGTGCCGATCGCTGTTATTATTATGACAAATGTCTGTGTTTCTGGTTGATTCATTTAGTCTATCGCGTTCCTTTAGCATTCCCGTAGCCTTAATTAAAAAATATTATTCCTCGTTTATAATTTCACCGCCTCTCATTTCTTGGAAAGGACTCGTTAGATTCTTATAAAACTCTTTTGCTTCGATAACTCGTTGAGTGCTAAAATACTTTATATTTCCTGTATTTAGATTTTCAACTTTTATTATTGGAGATGCCGTTACTAAATGATCGAGCGTTAAATTTGTTAAAGCTGCTTTTATACTTGCCTTGTTGTTTAGCGTTATGTCGTGCACTCCGCTTGTTATTCTATAATTTGCCATGATTTTTATATTTTATACTTCCTCAAAATATGCTGACCAAATAAGATTTTGCCACGCCCTAGTCGCAAATGTGGCCGATATCTGCAACCATACTCCATGCCCTGGGCCGACTACTGCCGACGACGTAAAGGTGAATTCATAAATTTGGTCGTAATTACCTTCCGAAATGTCCGCAGTGTAATTGACCGTTTGGGATTCGATAGATACAATAGTACTGCCGTTCGTGTCTCTCTCCCGCAAGGTGACCGTTATATCGCCATCATTAACTCCGCCACCAGAAAAAATTAATACAACTTTTTTCAATTGTGACGTAACAGGCATGGCAATCGTATTATACCTTTGTGGATTTGATTGTTCTGATTCTGTTGTAATTGGTAAATAAAAAGTAGGTGCTGGAGCGGAAGAACTATAAAAAGCACCATTAAATAGAAATGTTGCTTTAGTTGATCCACCGCCTGCCGCCGCTTCAAATGCTACACCGCCCAATCCGTCAGCAGTTAATACGTGTCCATCCGTTGCACTTTCAGAATCTATGCCCGAAGCTATTATTTTATTCTTATAACTCATATTTTATATAATTGAATAATTAGTACCGTCAAAAATAAAAGTAGTTGACTCATAACTTGTTTGCATTGCAAATGTCGATGACCCGTCTATCGTCTCAGTTCCTGCCGTTTCTATTCTTATAATGTCAGCACTGTTTGCCGCTCCGCTCGAATCCTTTATTGTAAATACTTGACCTGTTGCCGCTCCACTTGGTAAAGTGACAACATCTCCGCCGCTTGTGATGCCTGTCTTTAATATAACTTCGTCACTTGTCAATACTGTATAATTACCTGCCGCACTAGTAGTGATCGAATAATTACTTAATGCTGAAATCGTTTCTATTTTGTCATACACAGCGTTTTTACTTGGTGCATCGGTGTTGTCATTCCATGATGCACTATAAGCAAGATCAGAAACAACGGGAATAGTTGGTTTATTTAATATCAATGAATCACCACTAACGGCATTCCAATCGCTTTGTACGTTCACCTCTGCACCCGCTGCGATACCGTCCAGCTTGGTTTTATCACCATCAACAAATGCCCCCTCTGTTAATTCATCTTGTTTGGTTTTTATATCATTACCAATAGCTTGCGCTAATGCCGTTATTCTTGTTTCTAAACTCATAAGTTATTTTTAACTATCTCTCGCTGTTGTATAATCTAAAGCAAAATCATGCTCTGGATCGCCAACGCCAATATTAGTACACCCTTGTAATTTTTCGCCAACTGTAAAAGTTTGCACAGCATCAACCGCCAATCTTTTAGCCATTTGGTTTGCAATCGTTGTACTGAAATTCGCGTCATCTCCTAAGGCCGCCGCTAATTCGTTCAATGTATCTAATGCTGCTGGCGCTGAGTCAACAACGAGCTGAACTCTTGCATCGACTTCGGCTTGTGATAAATACGGCAAATTATCAATAGTGATTCTTTTCTTTGCGTTTGTTGCTGCACTATCTTCAATCAAAAGAAAATCGCCGCCGATAGGCGTTAATTTTTCCGCTACCGCCGCAATCTCACCACTAACATTGTCATGTATTGCGTTTGTGTCCGTATGCGATAAGTCACTTATTTGAGACTCAGTAATAGTCAAAGCTGCCTGATGCTGCGTTACACTTGACTGAGTAATATTAGCATCTGGTACGTTCGCCCATGTTACCGCTGCCGTCAAATCGTTTAATTCAGAACCACCTGGCAAATTAGCTATTTGAACTCGCTTTTTGTTATTTAAATCGGCACTATCTTCAATCAAAAGAAAATCACCCGATGCAGGAGACAACTTTTCGGCAATCGCTGCGATCTCACCAGCTACATTTTTATGTATTGCATTGGCTTCGTCGTCATGAACTTCATTAATGGCATTCACTAAACTTGTTTTATCGGCTGTATTTAAACCCGACAAAGTGCCGTCTTGTGCCAATAGTGTTTGTACATCGTCGCCAATGGCTTGCGCTAATGCCGTTATTCTTGACTGTAAACTCATAATATTATAATTTTAAGTATTTTTTGCTAAAATATAAGCAGCCAAATAATCATCACTTAATCCCGCTGCTGCTATGTCTTCAGGATTTGTGTTATGCGGATTTGCTCCATCGTCTAAAGTGAGTGCGCTGTGTGTTGTAACGCCGCCGCCTGCGCTATCTACAAACTCAATTCCAGAACCGTCGTCTTTTACTTTGGGATATTTTCCTGCTTCTAATGATTCTGGCGTATCTTTTAAATCTGAATAACTTAGTCCATCTTTTGGCAGTACAGCGATAGGCAAAATACTATCTTCACAGTTGTCGATAGCCTTTAACTCTCCGCTAATTTTAAAGCATCCATAAGGACGCATATTAAATTGATTTCTTATTTCTCTATGCGAATAATTGCTATAAACATTTTTAGCGCCTTCTACTACTTCGTTTATTCTTATGTTACAAGTCGCAAACGGATAACGTCTAAAAAATGTTAGTATTTCATCTTTTACGTTCTCAATTGTCCTTTCGTTTGCATCAACTCCGTATACATCACTAAAATTAAAAAAGAATATAATTGATATATCATAAGTCGATTCTATACTGCCTGCAAATTGTTTGATTTTCTGTTTTTCACCTATTTCAATAAAAGAAAAATTGCCTAGTTTACTGTCAGGCATTAAATTTAAATATCCCTTGTTTGACTTTCTACCAGTAAAAACAACGGGAAAACGACCTCTATTATCTTCCTTTACTTCTATTTTATTATAAGCCTTTGTTATCCAACTGACATTAGCCTCTAGAGCCGCCGATATCTCCGCCGCTGGTGAATCAATTAATTTTTTAATCGTAATATTTGCCGGATTAGGATTAGCCATCTATAACTTCATTTCTAAAAATATTTATTAAATCTGGTTTAATCAAATCTTTCATTTCTTCTATATTTTGATCGGTCAGTCCGAAAATATCGCTATAATAACTCTGCAACTCTTCCGTTTTATCGTCATCACTTGTAAAGGTGAAAGAATCTTGATTGTACACTATTTTCATTTTGTTGTGAAAATCGCCTTCATCTTTTAGCGTTATATGTTTCGTTTCCTGACCTTTCAATCTTTTTATTTGTACTGTCATTGGCGAATAACCTCTATAAGAAACGCCCCGCCTTTGTATTTCCTCTCCTTTATGTGTTACGCCGCTTTCTTCCATTTGTGATATGTTTAGATCAACTATTTCGGCCTCGTTCTTTTTGAGCGCATCAATAGTAAACGAAGAAAGATTTTTTTGTGCTTCCTTTAATCTTCTTATATATCCATCTAAATCGTAACCCATTACACCGTTCTATACTTTACGCCTCTGTTTCTCGCTTTCATACATCTACTTTTTAAATTAAGATCGTCGCAGCTTATAGCCAATAAACTGTCTTTATATTGCGTTCCTAATCTTGTATTGTTCCCGCCCGTGCTTTGTGTGTCTCCATCGACTTCGTAAATCAATTCCACATGATTAAAATTAGACTCGTATCTGTTTACTTGTGCATTGGGATTAAACGCAAATTCACGCAATATATCAACACCGAAACGCTTAGTTATTGCATCAGCAAACAATATTTTATTATCTATTAAAAATTGAGTATAATCACATACAGCGTTTACTTTAAAATGAAAACCCCAATTTGAATTTCCCGCCGACAAATTAGGATAATTACTCAATACGGCCTGACCAGTATAAGCAGATGATATGCGTACAAAGTCGGTATTAATATATTCCGTATTTCCGCAATCTTTTACACCTGGAGCATCCCAATCGTTCATAATTCCATAAATAAAATATTTGCCCGATCCTAATAACTCTATATTGTCGCCGCCGCTCGTTTGAGTATATTGGTTATTTGTTGCGATATTAGTATCTTCTCCCAATTTTATAACTGATAAATAGGCTATTTCATTCGATGTGCTTGGTGATGTCTTTACCTTTATGTCTGTTAATACTATTTTTGTAGTGTCGTCTCTTAACTCTACTAGAAAGCCAACCTTGTCAGCTAAATGATCGCTTTGAACTTTGTTATCGTCGTAGTCTATTCTATCAAATAACTCTTTACTATAAAATAAACTGTTTGCGCTTTTTAACTTTACTTTTCTTGCGAACCAATCATATAGGGTACTGAGGATACTAGCTTCTTTTTTTTGCGTCAGCCATGTGTTGAAATAATTATCAATATCAGGTGATATTGAAAACATATTTTCAATAGTAATTAACGGATGTACATCATTGTAATATCTACCCGAATCAGTTTGTAGATTCGACGCATCTACCTGTTCGCTCGTTCCATCTGGATTTTGTCTAAACCCAATTAATGATCCGAAAGCGTTTTTTATTCTTGAAATATCAAACATCTGCTAAATTAAAAGAAAGTTAAAAAAATGGACGGCAGCAAAAGAACCGCCGCCCAAATAAAAAAGATACCGAATATCTTGTTAAGCTGTTGTTATATCAAACTTAGCAATCGGAGATGCAACCGTTGTCAAGTCATCATTATAAGCCACTACTGTGGCCACGTCGATAGCGAAACCGTAATGTTCTTTTGACACTCTTGTCATATCCGCCGAAGCTGCTCCCGCTATCGCATTATAGTCACCTTTTCCATAATAGAAATATGTATCTAAAGGAATGTTTAACATAGGTGCAACCGTTCTGTCCCATTTAGTGCCGTCAGGCAGTTCTGTCTCTAAAAGTGCTTCTCTTTCGTGTCTGAATAGTAAACCAACCGCGCCAGAATTAACAACGTAGCCAGTAGCTTTAGAACCTACTTCATTAGCTAACCTGTTAGTAAAATGGAAATTCTTGTCTAAGAACTGAAGCGTCTTATTCTGTTGGTTAAAATCACCAAATTCGGCCATTTTAGAAACTTGAGACATTAGACCAGTATTGCCAACCACATGATAATCTCCGTAGTAATCATTAGCATTCATAATAGGCGTTAAATCTCCTAAGATTTCGTCGCCCTTTGCCGCTGCGGCAGTAATAACATTACCAGTAGTGTCGTAGCCTAAGTCATCAGCAAAAACCTGAGATTTGTTAGTATTTAATGCAGTCAAGCACGCTGTGTCTAAAGTATCAGCAAACTTGTATAAATACTTTTGGAATTTTCTGTTAAAATCGGCTTGCATTCCGATCTCGTTATTCATGTAAAGAGATGGAATAATAGTGAATCCCCAAGAATAAGTAGTAAAACTTACTGTGTAAAGCTGAGATGTATTCTCACTATCTGCAATTGTCACTGATCTTGTTGATCCGATTGATACAGATTCAGAATCAAAAACAGGGACTTTTACATCGTTGCCAACTGCTGAGGCAGCTCTAGCTAATAACTCAGGCGAAACGATAGCATCCGCCTCTTGGTTTCCTGAATAAAAAACATCGAAAGCGCCATATCTAGATGCTCTGTTAGTCCATTTGTCTAAATTTGGAGAGGCTACTCTTAGTTCTTGTAACCTCGTATTTAATAAACTCATTTTATCAAATTTTTAATTGTGGTTAAAAAAGTACTCGTTTTGCCCCTTCCACGAATAATTAATAAATATCTTATACTTACCTTAGTGGTAAGCTGCTTACATTGTTAGTATTCCATAGCTTGTCTTTCTCCGCTTGATATTCTACCGTACCTTTTGCTAGTCCGCTTTTTGCCAGGTGTTCGCTTATTTTTTTATCCGCTTCAACCCTAGTTTTAAAATCTGCCAAATAACTACTTTCGTTCATAACTCTATTTTTTTCCGATCCTGTTCCCTCTAATGTCTTACCACCGTCAATTATTGGCGAAATAGCTTTTATAAATTGTTCTTTTGCTGTCATCGGTTTTTGCAGGTTATTCGGATCGGTAATCGTCAAACCTTTATCGTCCTTAAAAGTTATTTTCCCGTCTACAAACTCAGGCGACCCGATTGACATAATTTGCTGCTTGGCCGTGTTTAGTGTTGCGTCTAAACTTATTTCAGGAATACCTGGTTTAAATTTCACGCCTCTTAACGCTTCATTGAATACGTTGTCAAATCTTAATTGATTGTTTTGTTTTTGCGCTTCATTTATGGCCTCTATTTTCTCATTTTCTTTTGCTTCGATGTCTTGCCTTAATTTTGCAATCACGCTTTCATGATCGGCGATAATGCCCTTTAGTTTTTCGTCTCCTGTGTTATCCTTAAGTGATGTTTCAAGACTGCTTATTTGTTCCGCCGCTTGATCGTACTTACTGCTAATATCTGATAAATTGTTTATATTTTCTGTTAATACATCCTTTAGGAAATTATAAGACTTTACATTTGGGGGCTTTTGTCTACCTGTTACCGCTTGAATGTCCGCGTCTACTGAATCCCATATTTCGCGCGTTTTCTCTGCAATTTTTGTATTTTCATTGTTTGCGATCAATTCAGAAACGGCCTTTATTTGTTCGTCCGATAAATCCTTTAACTGCTCGTTATTCTTTATGTTTTCAAAATCCATTATCTTAGTATCTTTTTATTATATTAAATAAATAATTCTTTCGGTGGTTCTTGTATGCCACTAGGTAAATTCACCACTTCAACAATACTTAGCCCATTAGGAAATCTTAGAAATTGCTCATAATCTCGCTTTGTTGAAAACGTGCAGTCATAAGGCTTAAATAATGGTTTACCATCTACTGGTGAAAATTCCCTTTTAATTAATTTTAATACAATAATGCTGTTTTTCGGTGCGCTGCTTTGCCCTTTAGCATCTTCTTTTTTAGGTCTAGCCATTTCTGTCTAAATTTATATATGTTAATAAAATATTTGTAATCATTTCTATTTTAGTATCAAATCGTTCTATGTTTTCGGCAAAAGTCACTAAATCACCATTTTCACGCTCGAACCGATTTATTAACGCGCTCAAATTTACTTTCAACACATATAAATCCATTGTGTTAGCAATTTCTGCGATTTCTTTGGCTTCTTCTTTACTTAAATGTCTATACGGGTCTATCGCCGTAATTATTTTCGCACGCTCTATTCCTGCCGTGTCATCTCTATATAGTGTTTTGTAATAATTGTCTTGTAGCCTATCAAGCGTAATAGTATCATACGATTGCATTCCGGATTGATAAATATCCAATAATTTAGAAGAATCTACTAAATAGAAATCTGTACCGTAATCAATAGAACACCCCTCAAAGACTTCATCGTACCTTAGTTTTGCAATCGTTTTACATATAAAAGACTCTATCTTTTCAAAATTTGTTTTTAATTTTAATAAGACACCCTTCTGAGATTCTAAAGTACTCAATACTTGTATCTCGTTAACGGCTTGACTATAATGTGCGCTATCAAGTGCATTTCCTGTGACTGCTCTGTGTATATCTGCAAATAATCTCTTTACTTCATCTACTGAATATTTTAATGCGTTTATATCTGCGTTCACCACTCCGACCGGTGGCGTTAAATCTATGCCGCCCGTTTCTTCACTTGGTGGTGTCACTTCAATAAATGATCCTACGCCGTTTATTCTATCGCTACACATTGGGCACTCGGCCATTCCTTTAGACCCTCTGATATAATTACCGTCTTGATCTTGCAAATAGCCGCCTTCACAATGGTAGTGTTCTGATTGATATCCACACTCTTGCGCATACCCCCAATATATCGGATAAGATGCGTAGAGATCAGCGTACCTTTTAGATAAACTATAAAATGCCGCCCAATCTAAAGCCGGCAAATACTCACTAATAGGACTCTTTTTGAACTCAGGCTTGTCATTACTTATTGCATCACTCCAAAAGAAACGAGCCGGACAATATCCCAAATTATGCTCCGATTCAAAGACATTTACTATATTATCATTATCAATATCAAATGATCTATAATAGGTCGAATCATAAGCATAATATTTCCCATTAGCCTTAAAAATAATCCACTCAAAATCTTCTTCAACCAATGAATAATCAACTACGTTTTCAATGTCTAAAGTATAAAAATACGGTTCAGGTCTTTCTGTTGTTTGTTCATTCGGTAAGTCAATAATGACAATACTATTAATATTGTCTTTCATTGTGGAAAAAGAAAAATCAGCCCAATTGTCAAAAACTCCTTTAATATATTCCGTGAAATCTTTATTATATTCCGCGTCTATGAATCTATAAATCTTTTTGATATCTACGCCATCAAAAACACGGCTTAAGGATTGATATATTTCCGTGGTTAACGGAATAGTATCGGGTTTATCAAATAAGTTTTTTACTGCCTTTAGTTTATCCTCAGGCAATATTTTAGCGACCCATTTCATAAAGTCTTTTCTAGCTATTGTTGCATTATTAGCCGCGCTAGAATGAAACCGAACCCGCCGCTGATGTTTGGCAGGTTCGATTAGTTTTTCTTTATTAATTGGGTCTTTTATATAATCCCTTATTTGATTAATATCTAACATTTACTCCTCTTCATTTGATCCATTAATAAAAGCGTCTATTTTCTTTTGATCGGCTTTAGTCGCTACTTGCCAACCGCCATTTCTTGGTATATTTAACAAGTTCACAGCGTGCTGAATATCAAAAGCAACTTTTTTGCTGCCATCTATTTTAAGAAAGACTTTCATTTATTACAGATCAGTTAGTGGATCAAATGTAGGTGTGATTACTTTAAAATCGTCCGACCAATTTGGCAAAAACGCCCAGGAAATACTATTTGAGTCTGGCTCGTCAAATCCGCCAAGTTTTTTATCACCTACGAATAAAGACTTAATTTGTATCGGATGCAATTCGCCTGCCACTTTTTCATTTCCCGCGATCTGTCCGCTTTCGTTAACTAAATAAACACCGATATCTTCGCATTGATATTCTTTTAAAACTTTAATATAGTCTTGAGTCAACGAATACATGACACCTGAGAAAGTAGTGTTTTCTGTTCCCAATGCTTTAGGTATTCCGCCAAGTGTTGCGTTCCCGCCGCCGAACTCTCTGACTGCTCCTGGTTCTACTTCAGGGTTTTCGATGAATGGAGAAACGACTACTTTAGTGCCGTCAATTGCCGCTTGTAGTGCCGTCCATGTCGCTAATGTTGGCGCACTTGCGACCGAAACTTGATTAAGAGTTCCACTCTCTGAC
>Ga0208767_1001778_pt1 | contig 16748 bp, 17 predicted proteins | sample VirMetDEL_Mar_21_FD_184514 | JGI IMG/M metagenome (GOLD analysis project Ga0208767, IMG submission 184514) | Aqueous microbial communities from the Delaware River and Bay under freshwater to marine salinity gradient to study organic matter... | ecosystem: Environmental > Aquatic > Marine >... | reverse complement strand
CTAAAAGGGCCTAAAACAGGGTAAGAGCGTATGAGAACTATTAGTTCTCATACGCTCTTACCCTGTTTTAGGCCCTTTTAGAGCCATATAACGCCCTCCCCATGAGTTAGTTTCGGGAAATGGACACCAAAAAGACGCAAAAAAGACCCTTTACCGCACGTGAGCAAGTCGCCTGGTCATTTCACCCGGATTCTCGCGAGATAGGAATTCCGGATGTTGCCCCCAATCTCGAGTACACAACCTACACCACAACCTACACCACAACCTACACCCCCTTTTAGCACGCACACAGGTCATACAATGCCTATATCAATTCCGCGTGTAGGTAGTGTAGCCGTGTAGGCCTTTTTTGCATAAAGCATTTTTTCATCTACCTACCTACCAAGCCTTGGTAGTTGGTAGTTGGTAGTTGATTTTTTTTTATTTCACACAACTACCTACACGCCTACACTACATACACTTTTTCAATCTTATATTCACCCCATAGGCACACACACCCCAAACACAACCCCAAACATACAACAAAAAATAGTGTAGGTATTTTTACAACCTTAATATTCTGCTAAACTTTAAACACCCGCTTAAAATCCCTAATATTTTTTTTGAGGTCAGCAGATTCTCCCCATAAGAGATACCATGAGAGAGCACCCGGACTTAAGGGAGTCTTCAAGTTGTCACTCTTATGCCTCAGTCGATACAAGCGCCGGCGCTCCTTATCATTATGTATCGTGTAGTTCTCATGGTGCGCAGACCCAAATGAAATAACTCGGGGCTTAGACTTCCCCACATCAAAGATAGCATCATAGCGCTTATTCTTCTTTTTGGACTTTACAACGTCAATCAAGCGAATCATGTTAACATATATAAGGCGCCCTATTTAATTAATAAAAAAATGAAAATGTTATATTTGACTAATATATACTCAACCTATATAAAACAAAAAAGTTATCAAGACACCATGCCTAATGCTTACTTCGAACAAATCACCGATGACTATAATAACGAGTGTCAAGTGCCAAGAGTCAGCCTAACATATGTTTCGCCCTTTAAAGCGATGACATTTCTTGAAGTGTCGCCATATAAGGCGCAGTGTGAAAAGATGATTAATAAAATAGCAACGAGTGGCATCAATCGCGAAATTGCTTTCAATGCCCCTTCAATGCTTATTAGAATCGTGCAGGATATCTGTGTTCAAATTGATTGTAGGCCTGACCACAATGAATATGCTCGCACACCTGCCGACCGTGAAGCTATTGGCATCGTTCGCACGCTGACGAACCCAAGAAATACATTCTCTAACGATGCAAAATTTAATCTGAATAAAATGAAAGTCTGCAGATGGTTGATGCAAAACCTACAAGCCCGCAAGTTAATTGTATCAGTGTTTCAAAACCTATTCGTGAAGCGTCGCACGGACGCACTAACTGAATTTGTATCGTTGCACATCTCCGAACGATCAAAGAAAACATATGAAGTTAGCGATGAATATGTCAATATCATCACCAGACGCTAAACACCCCAATAAAAAGATAAGGTGATTTGCACCCGCCTTATTTTTTTACCCCCCCTTTAATTATTTAATTTTAAAAAATGTTATGTTAGACATTATATACTCAATCCATATAACACAAAAACTTCTCGCGACACAATGGCCAACGTTCAAAACTTCACACTCGAGAATGCAGGAACCAAGCTAACAGACCTGGGGAAGTCCGCGGGAACTCTCCGCTCATACCAGGGGAAGTGGAAGCTTATCTCAAAGTCATTTCCTGAGAAAACATCACTAAAAAATGGATTCGCTAATGTTGACGGTGTCATTGCCTTCATCTATGACAAGAGCGAGAATCCAAGCACGCGCAAATCTTACCTCTCAGCATATAAAGCTATTCTTGACTTATATGACTTCCCAGCGAAGACCCGCAAGAAAGTTGCGAACCTCATCAAGCAAGAACAAGAGAACTCAGTTATCCAGCAGGTAACCAAAATGCAAAACCCGCCTTTATCTTTGGGGGATGCAAAAGAAATGTTTGTTTCACTGAATAAAACATTTGCAACTGCAATGAAGGAAGCTTCCAAAGAAGCAACTTATGGAAATGCAACAATGCTCTCTGCATACCTCATGTTAATCTTCAAACATGGGGTGTTGCGATCTGATGAGTTGGCATCTCTTATCATCAGCGACAAGCCTTTAGAAAATGTTAACTCAATTTCGAAGACGGGGGAGCTCACCATCATGAACCACAAGAACAAACATTCACTTGGGACAGTGAAGACCAAACTTGACAAAGCAATTCTTCCACTCATCAAGAAGGCAAAAGAAGGCACACCATTTATTCATCAACTCACTAAGCCAGTCGATGGGGTGTATGAGTCTTACCAATCGGGCGATGGTGTTTCAAAGATGCTTAAACGACAAACGAAATATCTCAACCATGCAATCCGCGATGCCAAGACTTCAATTGTTTTGAGTTCCGAAAGTCCAGAAAGGCGCGAAGCTCTTCGCCACTTCCAGATGCATAATCTCGAGACTCAACTCGCGCACTACACGAAGCACTTCAAAAAAGGTGCCGAAGACACCTCCGATAATGAGACCACTAAGTAAGACAGCATCAACACAAGCTAAAACCAACAAACCAATTTTTTATGTCGGGTGCCGGAGTGCCAAAGCAATTAATTAATTTTTTCTATTTGAAGAAATAATTTGTATTATATAGAACCAACAAAAAATTGCCGAAGACACTTCAACACCTCAACGCAAAAATGACTACTCACGAAATCGACACTGCTTCACTCAACGACCTTCTTGACATCTTAAGTGATGTTGAAGACTACCTGAGCGAAAGCGAACATGAACCGGAATCCGAACCGGAGACCGACACCGAACCGGAAGAACCCATTCTTCCACTCAAAATTACCAAGCAAGTTTCCGCTCTCGAAACAACCTTGACTGAACACGTCACTCTCAATGATCTTAATTGTGCTATTAAGTATGTTGAGGATGGGCATGACATGGTATATGATGCGTCAACTCTTGATCATGGATTATTTGAGTTGCAAAAATACAAGAACATGAAAACGCACCTCGAAACTTACCGCCAGAAAATAGTTGACGATAAAGTTCAGGTTGAGTATATCAAACCAAAGCACGGATACGGACGCGTTCATCCACGGGGGGGATTGGGGCTCATGTCCATGCCCCGGCAGGTGCGTAATGCTCTTATCGGTAATCGCTATTGTGATTTCGATCTCGCAAATGCCCAACCCGAAATGATCCGCAACGTGTGCCGTTCCAATAACATTGATTGTCCAGCAATTGATAAGTATTGTTTGAATCGCAGTCAAACACTTGAAGAAATCGCCGAAAAATTCAAGGTTTCAACTAAAAAAGCAAAGAAGTTAATGCTCCGCTTGTGCTTCTTCGGTAAGTTCGATGCATGGGCAAAAGAGATGGGCGTTCAATCCGAAGGGTTATTGTTCATTCGCGAATTTACTGATGAGCTTCAGAACATTGCTACTATTGTTCGCAAGCATAACCCCGTTCTTTATGAATTCGCCCGCAAGAAGCAAGAGCGCGAGAAAAAGAACAATGCCCTCGGTTGCATGTTCGCTTTCTACCTCCAAGAAATGGAGCTCCGAGTTGTCGAAAGTATCTATGGCGTACTAAAGGACACAACCGACTTGACGGCCGAATCAATCATCTATGAAAATGACGGCATCAAACTACTTACGTCAAACGTTGATGCATTCGGGGGCTTGGGGCGTGTGTTGGACTGTATGAACAATGCTTTGGTCGATATGGGTTGGACGACCCTTCGATTCGAGAACAAAGAAATCGAAACTGACATTGATCTATCTCACTACATGCCGGCAGTGCTTGCAGATCGTGCCATCATTGATGAACTCGAGTCCGCCAACACCTATGAGGCAGTCAAGTATCGCTTTGAGAAAAACAACTTTAAAGTTGTGAGTTCAGTTGTCTTCGGTTGTTTCATCGATGGGGTCTTGCACTTCAACAATCGCAAAACTATGCTTGAACGAAATGAGGACCTCCTATATCAAGAATTTGATAGAAAGGGAAACTTAGTCGAAGTCAATTTCATCAAGAAATGGTTAACGGATCCAAACAAGCGTAAGTATGACAACGTGGGGGCTTATCCTCCCCACTGTCCCGAGCCGTGCCCCCCGACTCACTTTAACTTATGGGAGCCTTTCTATGCTGAAACAATTGAGAACTTCAACTATGACGCCGAAGCGGTTGATCTTTACTTGAACCACCTCATGAGTTTATGTAATCATGACCAACGCATGTATGAATACATGAAGCTATTCATTGCCCACATGTTCCAACGCCCGGGGGAGAAGCCGGGGAAAATGCCTATCTTTGTCTCATCTGAGGGTGCGGGGAAGGGTTCCTTTGTCGCGGTGCTCTCTCGCATCATTGGCAAAAAGCGAGTCATCGAAACTGCCAACGCTAAATTATTAGTGGGAGATTTCAATAGCTCACTTCAGGGCAAGTATCTTGTATGCCTTAATGAGCTTTGCAAGTCTCAGATTGAAGGCAACGGGGGCAAGATGCGTGAGTTCATCACTGATTCTGAGGTTCAAATCAATCGCAAGGGTATTGACGCCAAAGAGATGCCTTCATTTCATCGATGCTTGGGGGAGACCAACAAGAAGAACCCAATCAAACTTACTAAAGATGGTCGGCGGTTTGTCCTCATCCCGTGCTCAGATGAGTTATGCAAGAACTACGAATACTTCAAGGCGTACTACAGCAAGCTCATGAACGACGACGCTTCATGTTCCATCTTCCAATACTTCATGAACCTTCCGGGCGCCGATGGTTTCATGCAATTGGACCCGCCGATCTCAGACCATCAAGAAGAACTCCAAGCTCTCAGTGAGTCGCCCGTCCGCTTATGGTTCGAACAATTCGTCGGTGAGGACCATGAACAATTCAAAGAGAATCCTAATGTATGGACCAACAAAGAATTATACGATCGCTTCAACGCATGGAAGACAGAAAACGGGTTCAAGTATGAAATCAATAGCCAGGCCTTAGGGTGCGAACTCATGACCATGAAACTGCCCGGAATCACGAAAGGCAAGCGGACAAATAAAGGGGTTCCTAAGGTCATTGACTTTTCGATACTTAACGAATACTTCTCAACAAACTAAATAGCCCGGTCATGCTTCGGAACTGACCCACACACCCAATAATACAAACACCATTTTTTATGCACTGCACGCCTTCTACGACGCACCTCGCGGGCGAGTGTAGGCTAAAGTGTAGGCTATTTTTTACCTACACTTTTTCGGCACATAGGTTTCCGGGGGCTGGGGGTGTGTGTGATGCCTATACGGGGATTTGAAAAACGAAAAGTGTAGGTAGTGTAGGTAGTGTAGGCAAAATTCAACTAAAGGAATTTTTTGACTACCTACCTACCAAGGTTTGGTAGTTGGTAGTTGGTAGTTGACTTTTTTTTTTTTCACACAACTGCCTACACGCCTACACTACCTACACTTTTCAAAAATTTAAATCACACATAGGCATCCTACCTACCCCCCATGGGCTGAAACCACCACGCCGAAAAAGTGTAGGTAAAAAATGACCTACACTTTAGCCTACACTCGAGATTTAAAAAAATATATTTTTCGTCAGCTAATATAGTCAAGTCAAAATGTCAGTCAGCATTATCGATTACTTTTATTTTTTAAGGAGGACGCTCGGCATGCGTGAGATACATCCTAAGCGGTTTTATGAGTTTAAAAAAAATAAAGCAATTTATAAGTCAATGTTATCGTTGAGCAATTACAAGTTTCAGTTCAACTCGTCCTAAAAAGGGGTGTTGGGTCAAGTGGAGACTTCCCCCGCCACTCGCCACCTCAACACCTTTTTGCATTTAATTATTTTCTTATTTCATTTTCTCATGCATTATATATCCACAAAAAATGACGGATGGATGGATGGATGGACAATTAATTTTGAAAAATTTTATATTTATATAATATAGACGTACCAAAAAATTGACCCTAAAAAAATCACACTAAAAATGGAGGAGGAACAAAAAGGAACTTTTGAGCTACCAAGTGGCGAGATCCTTATGGAGGAAATTGATTTTCAACAACGTACATGGGTGTATCCCGATCAGCTATGCGAACAACATGGTTATCACAAGTATAGAATAACTAAAACCGATCAGGCATGGAAATCTGGCAATAGGAAGCTCCGATTCTACTTCTTTAAGGATTCTGACAAGATCCCGAACGCAATGTTTGAGGGAATGCAATGCACTAGCAAGAAAGGAAAAAAATTTTATACTGTTTGGGCATAATTTTATGCATTTTCGCCCGTTATTATATGAATTGGGTTAAAAATGTTGCGATAAAATATGAAATCATTACTATTTTTTAGGCTCATGTCGACAAGCACACTATCAAATTTTTGTTTGTATACTGTCGCAAAGAAATCGTCCATATGTTTTTTTGGAAGGCCTGTGAGCTCATATACCCTTTCTTTCTCCTGCCATGTTTTTGGTTTGAAGCAAATCAACATGTTCATTGAGTCGCGAACCGCGGGGGATAACATGGTGAGGTTCTGCACAAGTACAAATATTGTTAAATGCTTATGACGACGATTGTGCACTAGCTTCTGGAATCTTGCATATGCATCCTTGCTTCTCAGTTGGGCACCTACATCATCAAATATAATAGCAGTTTCTTCTTCGTCTGTATCAATCATGTCTTCATATTGATCAAGAAAATCAACGAGGTTGTCAAATCTATAATTTTCAATGAGATGAGCAAATATGTTATTTTTGAACGATCCCATGCTTGGAGACACGACAAAGATGTTATGAAAACATTTCTTTAGGTTTCGTTTTTGTTTGGTCTTGGGGCATCTGTGCATTATGAACATATTGATTAGCGCACTAGATTTACCACTGCCTGCCGCCCCGCAAATCACGACCAAAGAACCACTTCTTATTGACGAGAGGGGCTTAGCTAAGTTGTTTGCTAATTCATTATCTGTGGTCATCGGAACCTTTGGCAGTTTAAAATCACCTTCAACGTGAAAGCTTGCCATTTTGATTACTATATAATGTAAAAAAAATAAGTTGTCAATTTACATAAACATAATGCGTGGTTGGTTTGGTTGTTCCTTAGGCTCGGTTGGCGTATATATTGGCTCTTGCCTTAGCGTTCTTGTTAGTCTTGGCGGGGTACCAAATGAAATTTTCGGCTTGGCTTGCTCGGCTTGCTTGGCTTGCCTGGCTTGCTCTTCTAATTTTTTAGCTCGTTCTTCCTTTTCTTTTGCTTTCTTCAGTTTGCGTTCTTCATCACGTTTAATTTTAGATTCAATTTTATTGACTTGATCTTTAATCGTTTTTAGGTTCTCTCTTTCAATTATATATCGTGATTCTGCAAGCTTTGCATTTTCTGATGCCTTTTGTTTAGCTTCTTCAATCTCAGCTCGTGAAGCATCTTCTTTTTCGCGTTTAGCACGTTCCTCAGCTTCGACAAATTCTCGTGCTGCCTTTTCAAATTGTTCTTTACGCACGCGGGCCCGAGCATCACGTGCCAATTTTGCGTAGGCTTGCCGCTTTTGTAAGAGCTCGGCTTGACGTTGCGCGGACAAGGCGTCGGCCTTTCTTTCTTCGTCGCTTTTTCGGGGCCGGCCAACTTTCTTCCCGCTCGGGAAGTATCGTTCGGGTTGTTTTCGCACTTTCCTCCAATTTGTTTCTTTCTTCTTCGGCTTGGGCAGCTCTTTTTTTTTTATTTCCTCATAAGCTTCTTCTGTGTGGTTTTCTGGTTCTTGGCCTCCATCAAATATTTCATCAAGATCAACCTCGGCTGATTCCAATGTTTGAATACTTTCGCAATCATCGTCAGAGTCGGTCAGCTCCCCCACCACCTCCTCCCCCACCTCGGCAGGTTCGCCCCCTTTATTTTTCTTGGGTTTTAATAGATCAGATCCGCTTAAATTTGCCATTGGGTTTTCGTGTGTAAAGCTTGCTCTTTTAATTGTTATTTTATCAGACATTCTTTATTTACAACTATATATATGAACTCAAAATATATTTTAATAATAAATATATAGCAATTATGATATCAAACAGTAAGAATATACGCGGAACAACTAACTCGTTGCTTCAAATCACGAACGACGATGTTAACGCCTCTTGGCTGACAGTAACGGCAGACACCATCACGGCCAATGTAGATATGTTCATCAATGGCCAGGATGTGCAAGCAATGATTGATAGCAAGCAGCCAACCGTTGATACCGACACGGATTTAACAGTGAACAGTTTGATAATTGACGAAGACCCAGCATTAATTAATTTTAATAATAACGGCAAGCTTAATTATGATACAGCAAGCCCCCTAATGACGTTTGACGTAAATAATTTGACTCAGCTAACAATATCACAAACCACCGCGGATTTTAAGGATAATGCGATCACGACGACAGGCGACATAACATGTAATAAAATAGACTGCGCACAAATAGAAGATACTTCGGGTATTGATCTGCTTATTAACTCTCAAATAATAGCGGAAGTAAACGGAACTGGTCTTGATATGCAAACGAACAATGTAAGCAATTGCGGTAATGTGGCGGGGAACACTGGAAATTTTAGCGTTAGTGTTAATACTCCATTAATTAATTCATCGGGTGATTTAGATTTTACTGTTGTTGGTGAGCTTGATATAAATGCAGATACTATATTTGTGCGGTCTGGGGCGCATATGGGGCTTTCTGTGTCCCCTGTATCATGCTTTCAAGTTGGTGGGGAACTGGAGGCAGAAACAACATTGACGGTTTCGGGTGTTCATATTGGCCAAGCCCCTACAAGCAATAATTACGGAATCAATATATGTAATGGTACATCTCCAGCAAGTGGAGACAATCCGTTTATTTATTTTTCGGAAATTAATAGTGCATACAAGGGCGCTTTGATTTATGACTTACCAACGGATAAGTTGGATATAACCGCATCGGGTGGCTTGCAACTTAACGGAACGGATTTCGGAAATTTACAATCAATTTATGATTTATCAACATCAAGCCCGCAGTTTCAGATATCACAAACAAACGGAGCTTTGAGAGTTAAAGGTAATTCTTTTGTGTTAAACACATTGGAGCTTGAAAGCGGGTCAAATACTTCAACGGTATTCTCGGTTTCTTCTGTTGGTGCTGTATCTTGTGCTCAAAACATAACGACCTCTCAGGCTGTTCTTTGTGATTCTATCTTGTGCGCTAAAAATATAACTTGTCAAAGCTTAGAGGTTGACACTGATATCATAAAAGTGGATTCTACTAATAATCGAGTGGGCATTAATAATGGTTCCCCCTCTGTTGATTTGGACATTACGGGGGCTGTTAATATCTCTGGTGATCTAACTGTTGATACAAACGTTCTGTTTATTGATAGTACTAACAATAAAGTTTCAATTAATAAAAATCCTCCTACTGCTTCCTTAGATGTTTTGGGAGATTGTAAAATATCCTCAGATCTTGCTATTGATACCGATGTTTTATTTGTTGATGCTACGAATAACCGTGTTGGTATTAACAATGGGGCCCCCGTTGTTGATTTTGATGTTATTGGAGCATCAAACTTTTCGGGTAATGTAACCGTATCAGCTGACTTGGTTGTCGATACAAATAAATTTAAAGTAAATGCCACGAGTGGATTTGTTGGTATTGGAACAATTACTCAAGAACATAGTGAATTATTAAATGTCAATGGGTCTATATGTTGTGATTCTATTTGCGTATCTGGAACGGATGGTGTAATAACCGATAGACAATTTACATCAGCTTCTACATTTTTAGATTTGACCACAAGTGATGCGTACAATAGCGATTACACATTGAGAATATGGAAAACTGCTTTAGGTAATGGTAGGGGTGCTAAACTGGACTCCCAAGGAGATATTGAAATAAGCGCCGGAGTCGGGACCGTTCATATTACAAACGGTAACTTTGTTGTTGAAGCCGGAAATACTCTTGATGCAAATTTAAATAGCACACGAGGACAATTAATTTCATTTATGGGAGAAGAAGGCAATGCCTTAAACCTCAATAGTTTCGATTTCAATTACGGCAACGGAGCAGTGTCAGGATCGAGTTGGGGAATGATGATTCCATGCAAATGCAAGCTTAAACGCTTTTGTTATGGAGCTACTTTAAATGGTACAAACTATACAACATCGACGCGGATTGTTTTTCGGCTTCATGTTGACGGGATTGCACAAAATGTGTATGCTTATTGTGATTTCTCGGATACTACAAACGGCTCAGTAAGCAAACGACGATTTTCAAATAAGTTTAGTAGTTCAAGTACATCTCAAATAGATACAGAGCCAACTTTTCAAAACGATCATGGTCAATCTTTTGCGTGGCAAACCGTAACACTAACAGGATACAACACGGATGTCAATAAGCACAGATTTTCAATTATTTGTGAAACTACTGAGAACCTCTGAAATCTTTAAACTCAAAAATCTTTTTTTTATGGATATATACAATGGCACATTTAAACAATACCTATTTACGTTCGGTTAATATTGACCTTATAAGCAGTGATGCGGATGTTAGCTTTTCAGACACGCACAAGGTCTTTCATTTAGCACAGGAGATACAAGTTCCCCGCAATTGCCATGCTCTCATTGGATTAACTTCCATGAATATGGTTTATTCATTTTATCAATTCCGCGCGGGTGTTAATAATTCGTTCATGCTAACAGTTGGTGTGAATTCGGAAACCATAACAATTGACGAGGGCAATTATTCTATTACTGAGCTTATAGCACATTTGAATACCAAATTAACGACAGCTAAAACCCCTCTTGGATTGACAACGCTAACAATCAATGCTAATTACAATACCAATAAAATTTATTTTACGACGAACACAAGTGCTATAACAATATCTAATATTTTAGCTTGGAAGGAATTAGGATATGCTAATAGTAGCGCTGTTGCTTATGCTTCTGGTACTCAGCACTATGCTCCACTTCAGTTTAATTTGGCAGGAGATCCTTCAATATATATTCGTCTTCATAATCAGCAGGTTGTTAATATCAATAGTAAAAAAATAGATGGCATTGTGGCTAATGTCCCTGTGTCGTCAATGTATGGCGAGTATATCTTTTACCAACCAGCAAGTGAGGTTCAATATTTTAGAAGCAGTCTTAATTTGCACAAGTTGGAGATTTCTATTTTAGATGAGAATATGCAAAACATAAGCACGTTAAACTCAGCTTCACCTTGGAGAATGACTTTTACAATTCATTTTAGTTATAACAAGGATGTAATTTTACATAGCGCATCAGATTTATTAATTTCAAATGAAGAAAAAAATGATTCTAATAATATAGATAAAAAAAAGGCTTAAGTGATTCTAACTATGTCATTCAGAAAAAAGCAAATCAGAAAATTAGGGAAGGGTTTCGGCAAAAAGAAGAACTGGCGGAAAGGTCTTCTCGTCGGCGGTCAAGGAGCCCAACTCTTAGGTCAAGCAGCAGTTCTAGGAGGAGCAGCAACCGGTCAGCCCGAACTGGTAGCCGCTGGTGGAGTCGTGGCTGGGGGTGGCAAACTCGCTGAAAGTGTTGGTAAAAGTCATTTGCTCAAATCAAAGAAGGAGCAAAAAAAGCTTTAAATATAATATAAACTTAAAAAACATTATTTTTTTATATATATAACATAATTAAACATGTCAATGATCAATAATAGACCTCGAAAAGATTATATTGTATTACGTGGGCCGGATGGGCATATGACTGGAAATGTTGCTTCTTGGAACCTGGGCCCCTATTATTTTAGAAACTGGCAACATAATGATCGCCTTGTGGTTAAGCTTGTTGGATGTTCATTTATTGCAGATCTTGGGGCAAGTGAATCTTCAAGCGCAGTTGTTGAAGTAGTATCAAATTTAAATAGTAATAATGTTGCATCAACTGGTTCTGATTCATTATTGGGGCTTGTTGAAGCATCGCCCGATGAAATTGGCGCGGGTAATTATTGGTTAAGTGGTGGTGAAGTTCAAGGGCAATTGGGTTTAGAGTGTGAGCGGTTTAATCAAATTAATGTTTGGTTAGTATTCGGCGGAAATATCATGGATGTTAGCGGAAATTCTTCAAAATTGATATTTGTTTTGGAAATTGAATATTATCAACAAGATTAGGCAACAATTTGAATTAAATAATTATTTTTTTTATATTTGCTTACATATAGAACGATAGTAAAAAACAATGGCACTTCCAAAAGATATGAATTATAGTCAGCGCCTTCGGGCAATGGGCACATCCGCCGCTAAGGCTAACCTAACCGTAGCCCCTAATAATGGTAGCTCATTTACGGCTAATGTTGGTATGATGCAGTTCGAAATTCCTGGGCAGCAATTGGGAACATTCGCGGATCTTTCAAATGCTTACATTGCATGTGATATTAATAACGGCGCTGCAGGGGCAAATAACGGCCTCTTTACTAACGTAGGGAGTATGGCAGTAGTGAATAGACTTGTTGTTTCAACTAATACTAATAAAACCATTTGTGATATCACAAACAAAAATATGCTTGATGGTGTGATGTTAATAAAATATGCAGATAATAATTATTTGGATTCTGTCGGCAATGCATTGTTTGGGACTGCATCAGATGGAGTTGGTGGGCCAACAATTGCTGCAGCTACAACACAACGATATTTAATTCCGCTTTCCCTCATTGGCATAGATGAAGTTATGTTTCCGCTTTGTGGTCAAGAGCATTTGCGAATTCAAGTATATTTGGAGTCTGCCGCTAATACATTCATCTGTGCAGCTGATACTGCTGTTACCGATGTGCAATTAACTTATACAAGTGTTTTGTTGCATTATGATACTGTGCAATTGACCAACGATGAATTTAGCCAACTTGTCAATGACTTTGACGGTAAATTCTTATTGACTGTTCCATGTTGGCAAAATCAAGATGCTACATTAGATAAGGATGCAACTCAGATTTCAACTACTCTAGGTTTTTCAAAGCGCAGAGCAAAGCGCCTAATTGTTACCCAGAGAAACGTTGAAAATTTAGCAGCTCCTACGAGAAGCGCTTTTGCTATTGACCGCGCTCTAGTAACAACCGCATCTCTTAAATTGAACGGCAGAGAAGTTAAAACTCAAACATATGATGTTAGCAATAATGGGCCTGAAATTTACGCCGAGGCTATTAAATCAAGTGGTGGTAAATTGCTTGGCATGGAAGGGTCAAATGTTTCGAGGGCATCGTTGCAGGTAGCCGAGACTGCCATACCAACTATTGCAAATCAAGATGCAGATGTTGGGCGCTTCTTTATTGAATTTGATTTGCAAAATGGCCTTGAAATTGATGATAGCGTTATATCTGGCTTGAACATTGCAAGTGGTAATTTCACATTGGCACTAACCAAAAGCGCCGGTACTACTGACAACCGACAAATGGATGTATATATGGAATACTGGAACGAATTGGAGCTTGATATGGCAGGCGCGCAGACTTGGAGCATCTACAATTAAATTAACTAATAAAAAAATAACCTATTATATATGCATAAATAATTGAATGTGTGGAATTGAACTTGACGGTGCTGAATTACTCTTATTGGTCATTGCTATCTTTGGTGGTCTTATAAAACTCTGTATGGTATTTAATGAATCGCGCATTGCTGAATACGACCTCTGTAATGGGTTGATCATGATAAGGCGCGACCCTTTAAACTTAGAAGAGTTGCAAGAGAACCACGATGCGATGGAAAATGTAGATATGTAAATATACAAATAATTAAGAATTATTTTTTTTTTATGTATATATAAGATATCATGAATCACGCAAAATTTGCCCGCGCGAGTTATTCATTAAACTTGGCCAACAAGAATAAAGAAAAGCGAATTGCTAAAGCCCATGAGCACTTACCAGCAGGATATAGAACGGATCCGCGATCAAATCGCGACGTTAGTTTATTTATTAACGACGATGCGAAACATGCTGTTATTGCTCACCGAGGAACTGACCTTAGCAAACGACGAGACCTTGGAGCTGATATATTATTTGCTCTTGGACAAGAGAAGCATAGTAAAGAATTTGATAAACGATCTAAGCAAAGTATGAAGTTAGCAAAAGATTTACCTGAGGAATATAAGTTAGATTTTACGGGCCATAGTTATGGTGGGGCTTCTGCTATGCATTCTATAAAGAAACATCCAAAGTTGCGTGAGCGTGTTAGTGAGATTCATTTATATAATCCATTAACAGCGCCTTGGTCATCTAAGACCCATGTTCGTCGTGGTGGTTCTGTGGCAAATGCTGACAAGGAGATAGACGATAAGACAACTGTTCATAGAGTTCGTGGGGATATTGTTAGCATGGCGGGAACTCACGGAAATGTTGTTGAGCATGAACCAAAGAGAAACCATAAACCTGCTGTCATGCCTGATCAATTTAAAGGTGTATTTCAAACGCTGGATCAACTGGCAACACATGCAATTAAAAACTTTGTATAAAAATTAAATGTTATTTTTTTATGTATATATAGAGTTGTCATAATGCCCCCTAAGAAAAAGACTTCTGCGAAAAAAATTAAGAAGCCTTCAAAGGCACCAATAAAAAAAACCCCGACGAAGAAAACTGTGAGCCAATCACAAAATGTAAAACAAGTTGTCAATGTGAATGTGCAGACTGGGTCATTATCGAAGCCGAGAAAATCTACGCCACGAAAAATTAAATCAATTCAAGACATTCCAACGAAAGAATTGTCAAAGGCCCTGGTTTTTGGAAGCCAAGCGTTGCGCGAACAACAAGCAACCCCAACGCACACCAACATTGACATAACCAAGATGCTTAAATTGTTGGAGGGTGGAAACCATGTTGTGAAAAAGTTGCCAGCACAGCCAAGGGCACCAACTCTTGAAGATATCGATCGAGAGCGTCGCCGAACATTAAAGGCTCATGATGAATTTGACAAAATGTTTATTACTGACGAGACTCGAAGTGAGGGGCAAGCACCACCAAGTCGAATGGGCACAGCATTTAGCATGCCTCAAAGTGAGCAAGCGCCACTAGTGGCGGAGTGGCGCTCAAATGGGCCGATCCGCCAACCACGATATAATGAAAGTGAAAGTGAAAGTAAAAGTGAAAGTGAAAGCAATAGTGTACTTTCAACTGATGGCACTTGGGGACCTGAGCTGGATTATCTCGCTTCAATTGCAGAGGGTCGCCAGCAGTCAAATGCCAAGCCAAGACGTGGGGTTGCTGTTAAAGGTAAAAAAGGATTTCAAAAAAACAACTCTTAATGATATCTGTTATACATCTCGTTAATGCAAACTCTTTTTTTTGGTCGTCTATATATGAGCATGAAATCCTCAGGCCCATCTTCGATTATGATAGTTCGATAACCAACGGTGCGCATCCGTCGGCTGATTTGTTGAAGTTTTCGAAATTTAGCTCGTCGTCTAAAAAATTGACCGTAAGATAACATTTTTTGGTTCTTACTATATAAACTTAACATAAAAAATTTTTGATATATATTATTATGTCATCGCTCAGTCAGTTAAAGTGTGAATGGTGTGCTCAATCATCGTGCAAACTTTGGATAATGCGAGGCTCTGTTATCTCATTGTGTCCAAGTTGCGAAGTTATATGCCATAACAAAATCATGATTAGTCTATACAAGTTTAATAGAGCGGATTTGAATGAGTACGTAAGTCCAGAGGTTGTGCTCCATTGGCTTGGTGCTTGTCTGGAATTAAGGTAATCCAATATGCCCGTCCCCCCTCCCGTCCCCCCTGTGTGTTTGTTTTTTTGGTGGAGGGGGGCTTGGTGGAGACCACCCAAAAAACTTAAATAGGGCGCCTTATATATGTTAACATGATTCGCTTGATTGACGTTGTAAAGTCCAAAAAGAAGAATAAGCGCTATGATGCTATCTTTGATGTGGGGAAGTCTAAGCCCCGAGTTATTTCATTTGGGTCTGCGCACCATGAGAACTACACGATACATAATGATAAGGAGCGCCGGCGCTTGTATCGACTGAGGCATAAGAGTGACAACTTGAAGACTCCCTTAAGTCCGGGTGCTCTCTCATGGTATCTCTTATGGGGAGAATCTGCTGACCTCAAAAAAAATATTAGGGATTTTAAGCGGGTGTTTAAAGTTTAGCAGAATATTAAGGTTGTAAAAATACCTACACTATTTTTTGTTGTATGTTTGGGGTTGTGTTTGGGGTGTGTGTGCCTATGGGGTGAATATAAGATTGAAAAAGTGTATGTAGTGTAGGCGTGTAGGTAGTTGTGTGAAATAAAAAAAAATCAACTACCAACTACCAACTACCAAGGCTTGGTAGGTAGGTAGATGAAAAAATGCTTTATGCAAAAAAGGCCTACACGGCTACACTACCTACACGCGGAATTGATATAGGCATTGTATGACCTGTGTGCGTGCTAAAAGGGGGTGTAGGTTGTGGTGTAGGTTGTGGTGTAGGTTGTGTACTCGAGATTGGGGGCAACATCCGGAATTCCTATCTCGCGAGAATCCGGGTGAAATGACCAGGCGACTTGCTCACGTGCGGTAAAGGGTCTTTTTTGCGTCTTTTTGGTGTCCATTTCCCGAAACTAACTCATGGGGAGGGCGTTATATGGCTCTAAAAGGGCCTAAAACAGGGTAAGAGCGTATGAGAACTAATAGTTCTCATACGCTCTTACCCTGTTTTAGGCCCTTTTAG
>Ga0208767_1001776_pt1 | contig 16759 bp, 11 predicted proteins | sample VirMetDEL_Mar_21_FD_184514 | JGI IMG/M metagenome (GOLD analysis project Ga0208767, IMG submission 184514) | Aqueous microbial communities from the Delaware River and Bay under freshwater to marine salinity gradient to study organic matter... | ecosystem: Environmental > Aquatic > Marine >... | reverse complement strand
GACTACGCAAACGGTCGCATACCTGTAGGTCTCGATACTGGTGATAGTGATCTAGATAAATTCTTCCGATACAAGAAGGAGTTTACTATTGTCAACGGACACAGTAACGTAGGTAAGACTACGATGGTGCTGTACCTCATGGTAAACGCTGCTATCCGACACGGATGGAAGTGGGTAGTGTACTCCTCGGAGAACCGCACGGCTTCTCTCAAGATGTCGCTTATTCAGTTCGCTATGAACAAGCCTATCGCGTCCATGAATCACATGGAGCGTAAGCGAGCCTACGAATGGGTAGGCCAGCACTTCACCGTGATTAGCAACAAGCAAGTGTACAGTTACTCAGATATCATCGTATTCCTCGAAAAGATTCTGAAGCAACAAGAAGTAGATGCTGTATTTGTAGACCCATACAACAGCCTCAAGCTCGACATGGGCAACACCAATATCGGCACCCACGACTACCACTACGAAGCTGCATCGGAGTTCCTTACGTTTTCCACCGCAAACAACGTAGCCGTGTGGCTCAACATGCATGCTGTCACTGAGGCGCAACGTCGCAAGGGTGACGACGGACTGCCTGTTGCTCCATACGCAGAAGACACGGAGGGTGGCGGTAAGTTCGTCAACCGTGCCGACTGCTTTATTACAATTCACCGCAAGGTTCAACACCCCGATCACGCTCAGCGTAAAGTCACTGAGTTTCACGTCCGAAAGGTGCGTGATGTAGAGACAGGTGGTGAGCCCACATCACTCGATGACCCAATTCGGTTCGAAATGAACACATCAAGAACAGCCTTCCGAGTGTGGAAGACGCAGAAGATGCTGTTTGAATCTGTTGATTTAGAGGGTGGTAAGCAGGATTACATAAACTTTCCCGTTAACACGTCGTTTTTACAAAATTAAGCTGTAACTTAGCTTAAGTGAAGCGACAGACAAAGGGGACTCCACGGCGTAAGTCAGCTAAGAAACGTTCTTTAGGTAAGTATAAGAGCGGTTTAGAGAAAGCTTGCGCCGATCTTTTAGCTGAATCAGGGCTAAAGTTTACCTACGAGACACATGAATACATGCTCGTAGATAAGTTCAAATACCCTGGCACATACTGGAAGATGACTGCCAAGAAGAAAGACTTGTCGGACCGAACAGATTCGACAGTCCTTCCAATTAAATACACTCCAGACTTCGTAGGACCAAACGGAGAATGGGTAATCGAAACCAAAGGGTACACTCCCTCGCATCATGATTTCCCGATGCGATGGAAGCTGTTCCTCAAGCACTTGATAGACTCAGGAGAACCAGTCCCAGCTCTCTTCATCTGCAAAAACAAACAGCAGGTGGAGCAAGCAATTGAAAAACTAAAAGAACTTGGGTATGGCAAAAAGAGATCTAACAAAAGAACAGCTAAGTGAGAGCTTCAGCATAGCGTGTATGCGCTTGCACAATGAAATCACTAGGCTTTACGAGGATTTGCACGACAAAGAGGGGGGTCCGTGCATTAACCCTGGAATCGTGGCTAACATGATTGCAGCATCAAGAGTAATCATTAACCACGAACTCGACTTTATCAAGGAGGCTTCGTATCAACATTTCGAGGCCAACTATGATCAGTCAGAACAGGCGGAAATACTCTTCGGCGACGGGGAGGGTAGCTGAAGTTCGATTCATTCGGGCAGCAGAGAAACTAGGCTTCCAAGTAACCAAGGGTAGCCGAAAAGATGACATGCACTTGCACATCGATTACTGGCTCGCGCACAGCGGAGACAGTACCTGGGGTGTAGATGTCAAGGGGAACAATCTCCCTGACGAGATATGGTGCGAGTTCAAAAACGTAGCGGGCAATCCAGGATGGATGTATGGAGGCGCTGAGATAATCGCTTTCGACATGCCAGAGGAGGGTGGGTTCAGCGTTGTACAGCGTGAGGAACTCAAAGATTATTGCGAGAAAACAGTCGAAGATGTGTTCGTCTCAAACAAGAAGGACGCATACAAGAAAAAGTACACTCGCAAAGATCGAGCAGATGTGATAACCAGACTGAACTTACTGGATATCAGGCTGTTAGATTCATACAGAGTATGGGATTACTCTAAGGAGTTTTAGCTATCTTAGCGGTCCCTTTTTTTAACCTTTAAACATTTAAAACATGTACGATCCTTCACTTGTCCCTTGGGGCGAGGTAGGGTATGCTGTCTATAAGCGTACCTATTCCAGAGAACTAGAAAACGGTAAGACCGAAGAGTGGGAAGACACAGTTGACCGCGTAATCGACTCTTGCCGAGAGCAACTAAACGTTGGGTTTGAGAAGCACGAAGAGGCTGAACTCAAAGAGATTATGATGGGACTGAAGGGTACTGTTGCTGGGCGATTCCTCTGGCAGCTAGGTACCAAGACTGTGGACCGCTTGGGTCTGCCGTCACTTCAGAACTGCGCCTTCGTAGTAGTCGATGACCCTATCCGTCCATTTACTTGGGCATTCGAGATGCTGATGCTCGGATCAGGCGTAGGCTTTAACATCCAGCGAGAGAACGTATACCAGCTCCCGAAAGTAAAGAACCGAGTAAAGGTTGAGCGTGTAGACGCTAACGATGCAGACTTCATTGTACCTGATAGCCGTGAGGGTTGGGTAGAGTTGTTGCGCCGTGTGCTGGAGGCTTCGTTCGTAACAGGCGAGGACTTCACTTACGCTGCTCACCTCATCCGCTCCAAGGGTTCAGCCATCAAGGGCTTTGGCGGAACAGCTTCAGGTCCCGAAGACCTCGTATGGGGTATGGGTGAAATTAACAACATCCTAAATAAAGCTTCAGGTAAACGCCTGCAACCTATTGATTGTCTGGACATTATGAACATCATAGGCAAGATTGTTGTCGCTGGTAACGTCCGCCGATCAGCGCAGATTGCACTCGGTGACTGCGACGATATCGAGTACTTGCGAGCCAAGCGTTGGGACCTCGGTGGTATCCCGAACTGGAGAGCCATGTCCAACAACTCAGTAATCTGTTCTGACATCTCTGAGTTGCCTGACGAATTCTGGGAAGGGTATAACGGTAACGGTGAGCCATACGGACTGATTAATTTGGATGCTTCGCGTCGCATGGGTCGTACCTTCGAAGTGGAGTACCCTGATCCTGACGTACAAGGGTTCAACCCTTGTGCTGAGCAGTCGCTCGCTAACTTCGAGACGTGCTGCCTAGCAGAGATTTACCTCCCGAACATCGAGAGCTACGACGAGTTGCTCAAGGTAGCTCGTTACTTGTACCGCATCAACAAGCACAGCCTTGCCATCAAGTGTGCAATCAAGGAGACCGAGGACATCGTTCACAAGAACATGCGTATGGGTATCGGAGTTACGGGTTATCTTCAGGCTACCGAAGAGCAGCGCAGCTGGTTAGACGGTTGCTACAACTACATTCGAAACTATGACAAAGAATACTCTAGACTGGCAGGATTTCCAGCATCCATTAAACTTACAACAGTCAAGCCTTCTGGAACGCTTAGTCTACTTGCTGGCGTTACACCAGGAGCTCACCCAGGATACAGCGAATACTACATTAGACGAATCCGCATGTCAGCTGATAGCAGTTTGGCACATGCCGCCAGGAAGCACGGGTACCCTGTGGAGTACGTGCTGAACTTCGACGGCACAGAAGACAAGTCTACCATCGTAGTGAGCTTCCCTTGTAAGTTCCCGAAGGGTACGACGTTTGCTCAAGACATGACGGCTATCGACCAGCTCGAAGTCATCAAGCGCTTGCAAGCCGAATGGTCAGACAACGCAGTGTCTGTAACCATCTACTACCGCAAGGAGGAGCTGGATGCAATCAAGGAATGGCTGGCGCTCAACTACAAGCAAGTTAAGTCTGTTTCGTTCTTGCTCCACAATGAGCACGGATTCAAGCAAGCTCCACTCGAAGAGATCGATGAGGGCACTTACTTGGAGATGCGCAAAGGTGTAACCCCGATCACAAGTCTCGAACAGATTGATATGGACGAGGTGGAGATTGACGATTGCGAAGGAGGAGCATGTCCAGTAAGATAAAGCTGCTCATCGAAGACATCCATGACTGGTACATGTACAGGTTTGGGTGGAAGCGATACATGAGACAGATGGACCGCCAAGGCAGATGCTACAAATGTGGTAGAAAGCACTGTGAGTGTCACCTATACGATTTTTGATATGAAGCGTATAGATCAGTGCTGGATATCCCAGCTGTATTATCTTAGCGATGTTACACCGAGACGTGCTCGGAGTAGCGCTACCTAAACGGGAAGGGGCTTCGGCCCCTTTCTTGCTTCAAGGCTGGACGTTCTTCGCGGTAGAAGGGGTCAAGCTCAGCGCCGTAGCATTCATTCCCCCAATTAGCTAAAACCATCTGTAGGTCATAGATGTTAAAGATACCATCACCGTTGAGGTCACCTTCCTGCCAGTTCAGCTCTTGTATGTGTGAGAGCATGATGAGCAAGTCGTTCATACCAACCACTAAGTCTCCGTCGAAGTCCCCAGCACAAAAGGTTTCTCCAGCAATGCCTGGCCTAGCTATAGGGAGTACGGCATGCATGCGCTCGATCTGTCCTTCGGTGAAGTTCGTTCTGCATGAATCTACGTAGTAGTCCATGTGGTTGTTAGGCGTGTAGTCGTACAAACCAGGAGGGCATATAGGGTTCTCGCAACTCCAGTTAATCTTAGTGGGTGGCGTGTCACACACGTAGTCACCAGACTCTTCGCAGTCTCCTAGGTTCTGACCGCAGAATTCTACGTTTCTAAATACGTGATGTAACCCCAAGTAATGACCCACCTCGTGAATCAAAGTCTTGTTTTCGTCTCTAGGGTATGCAAGGTGGCCCCCTATGCGGCCAAATGCATTCGTCCTTACCCACACCCCCTCCATGGGGGTATCCTCCACATATGACGTCCACGCGAAGCCAAGGAGACCAGAACAGAATTGAGGGAATACGTGTACATTCATGATGATCTCGCGGTCCCACACCAGGTCGCTTACATAATCATTCATCTCTGCCCACCCTATGTAGCTGTAAGGGACGCAAGTATAGTATGGCTCCAACAAAGCTGGAGCTAATTCAAACTCGTCGAAGTCGTGATACTCAACAGCTAAAAGATTGAAGCTAAACATAGCTTCTTCTAGCTCTTCATTCAGGTGATCATGAGCGTCGTATATAACAGGCTCAGGCAGGTAGCTATCTGGGAAGCTGTCAGTGTGGTGGATGTGCACTACGTAGTTCACCTCAGTCCACGATGGTGGATCTGGTGTATACCCCATCATCCTTACTTCAGGGATTGGGACTTCAAATACAGCGCAACTGTCCTGCCCGTATGCAAACACAGGCAATAGAGTTAAAAGCAGATATCTCATTCTTCTTTGAGGGAGTTGACAAGTGTCTGTATCTCCTCAAAGGTAGCGTTTAGCTTGAGAGTTATGCCAGCAGCATATTGCTGTCTAGCTACATTATCTTTATACACGACGACTACTGGAACTGAAGCAATGCTGCTTTGGATCTCGTGTGTTTGATTTTCCAACCAGCCAAACACGTACTCACAACCGCTTAGGTTGCGAAGAGAATCCATCGTGTTAGACTTATTCCACTTAGCGTTGATCTGAACCACAGTCACATCCTGGGCAAGAGCCAAAGATGAAAGCGACAGGGCAAGTATTGAAACAATCCATTTCATTTTCTTTTTGCGCTAACACTGATCTCATAAAGTCTTTCTTCAATTAAATCAAGCTTAGCGCCGTTCTCCTCTACTTTCTCTTGGGTGTTCATGATGGTCTCACGAATAAGCTTGTCCTTTAGGTCGTATTCTGTTCTGGTTACTACTGGCTCTGGAAGGCGCTTAGCCTCCTCAATTTCTCCTTGAATTGCGAACCACATGCCAGCCGCAGTGATAACAAAACTCACGATTAATACCAGGGTTTTGACGTCCAGTGTAAACTCTGTGGACTCGCTTAGTTTCATTTTCTAGTTTTTTCTACGGTTCGACCAGCAAAGTATGCGCCGAACACAGTGAGCATCAGGATTTCTAACAAAGATACATAACTATCTTTTACGTTAAACGGCTGATTATCAAGGCTGTCTAAGAACATTGTGACGACAAATACACTTATTAACACTATAAGCATGATGGGCCTGATAAGCTTTGCAAGCTTGATGTCGCTGCTCATGTCTGCTTGCCAACGTTCTGTCACATTTTTCTGAAACTGAACCTCAGCGTCGATCTTAGCCTTGGCTTCGGCTGGGTCGATTCCTGGCTCTTTCTTCAAGAGGTTCTTTACGATGCCGAGGCCCCCCTTGTCTGGGAGGAGGTCACCGACAGTATCGAATACGTTAGGGGCCTTGCCTTTAAGCCAAGCGCCCAACTTAGTGTCTTTAATCTTGTCCACGTAGCTGTTCGAATTGTTTGTTAAACTGCATCAGAAGGCTTCTCTCCTTTTCATAGAGCTCGTATATTCTGTTTTGTCGCTCTACATAATTCTTAATGTCTCTAGCCTCCTTTCTAAGCTCTCTGAGGCGCTTAATTTGCTTCTCTGTCTTCTTACGAGAGGACTCAAGCTTCATAATGCCTCTGTATCGCTTGTCGTTTTTGTTATCTGCCTCTTTTCTTTCCTTGTATAGCTGAGATACCAGGTTTGCATTTTCTACGTAAACGTCTGAGTCATAGTACTTTGAGAACTCACCATAAAGCTTTCTCAAGAACGGGAAGTCGTTTGCCTTCATTGGCACCTTCTCTCCCTCCTTGATCATCTCGTATGTGTCTCTACCTGTGCCAAGCGTTCGTGTAACGAACTGTCCTGCGCCTCCGATGTAGTATTCGAAGCCGTACCAGAACTTGTCTGGGTTGAAGTCAGCCTTACCTGGAACAAACTCGCTACCGCCTGTGGCTTCGTTCATCCATTGGAAGAACTTACGTACACCTTCAGGTGCGCGGAACGACATCTCGGCCTCTGGCTTAGGAGCTCCTACAGGGAACTGTTCTTTGTATACCGAGCTGCCGAAGTAGCTCTCGTTTACAGCGATATCTACGAGTGGCTTGAAGATGGTAGGCGTGGCGCCCTTAGCGAGGTACTTAGCTGCGTCCTTAGATTGCCCAAAGCTTACTGGGGAGAACGAGCTAAACGCCGAGTTCAATAAGAACATACCCGCATCTGTCATGTCTCTCTGTCCGCCCGCTACTTCAGCCATAGCGCTACCCATGTTGGCGAATACGTTGAAGCCGTATGGGAGCGGGATCTTCAGGTAGTTCTGACCATCGTACATGATGATGAGGTTGCGCTCTTTCTCGTAATCAGGAATCTTGTTGTAGAACAACACGCCATCTTCGTCCTCGTCACTCATAGCGAGGTTAATGGCTGTGAGCATACCTGTAGTGAGCGACAACCCGAACGCCATCTTCTGAGATGCGTTGAGGCGTTTGTGCCATGACTCTAGCTCGCCGTTAGGCTTGCGCACATCCTTGAGGGTGCCGAGCGATCGTGCGAGCCTTACCGTACCCTGTACAGAAGCGTTGAAGAACATGTACCATGCATTGGCTACTGCGCCGAGCTCACCTGAGCGGTTGAAGTTTACAGTGATGTTCTTCGCAAGCTCCGCAGCTTTTTCTCTACTTGTGCCAGCCTTACGCGCCTCCATGTATGCAGCAAGACGGATAGAGTTCTCGAACGCATCGTTCACATTCTCTACAACGTCAATACTGTTTTTCATCATCCAATCCCTCGCCTTCTGAGCCTTGTTCTTTTCGTTTACCTCAGCCTCGATCTCAGCAGCGATAGTACCTACGTCCTTTACGAATCCCCATCCTGTCTGGCCTCCGTCCTCTTTGAACTCTTCAAAGTATGCAGCCATCTCTGGGTCCATGTCCTTTCCTACAGCGCCCTTCAGGAGAGCGGGGAGGGTCTGCTTTACTCGCTCGATAATCTTGGTGGCTATATACTTAGATTGTATCTGCCCTCCAGGAATATCTGCCTCCGCCATAGCGTTGAACAGCGCCGACTGGATATCCCTTGCGAAGTTGGAAATGATAAATTCAGGGTTGGCCGTAGTGAACGAACGTCTCAGGAACCCAGAGAATGACCGCATTATCTTACTGAAGAGGTCGAGCTTCTCAACCCCCATGTTTTTTAGGGCTTTGGCGTGGTCAGGATTGGTGAAGACAATGAACTTCTGCTCACCGTTCACACGCACACCGACAGCGCTCTGTGCGTCGAAAGGCACCTCGTTAGAAATCTTCCACACCCTAGTGTTAGGGTTGGATTCGACGAGATTGTAAAGTGATGATAGTGCTTCGTTCTTACGTGCCTTGGCGTGTACTGCTGCGTTCTGTGCGATGGCCTGAGCCAGTACGTTGTTGGCTTCGCTAGCACGACCTCTGGCTCTACGTGTGGTATCACCATAGATGCTCATGCCTGCTCCGCCTGTTGGGTATAGCGACGTGTCTGCCGTCATCTCGTCAACCGACAAGCCACCAAGCGGGACGTAGTTATCGAACATCTCTTCGAAGGCATCTATGGTCTCTTGGCTTTCCAGTCCGAACTTGACCATGGTCTTACGAGTGTCCTTGGTGATGGCGTCTACCTTCTTAGCGATAGAGTCTAGCGCGGCCTTTTGCTCTGGACTGAAGCTGTCCATTACTTCCTGGGCTCTCTCGTTGCTCATGCCGCTACCGTTCAGGGTCTCCCCATCGGTACGCTCCGCGATCAGGGCGTTACGCTCTTCTGCGTGGCGGGCAATCAAGAACTGAGATACGTCCTCACCGATCAGGCCAGCGTCCTTCATCTCCTGAGAGATGACCTTCACCTTTTCGTCTAGCTTCTCAAGGTCGTTGGCTGTCTTGCCGTACATCAACGTCTCTGCATTGATGAAGTCCTGAGAGATATCAACAACAGCTTTCTTTGCCTTTTCTACAGCTCTTTGCAGACTGAAGACATTAGCGTATTTATTGGCAAACAACTGATCTACACGAGCCATAAACGCCTGGAAAGAGTTTAGGTTGTTTGGCTCAAACGGAAGGCTTGAATCGTTTTCAGGTTCTGAAAACAAATCCAGTCTAGCAGATGCATCTACAGTTGCGTTCTCAGGTTCCGTAAGTGTAGCTGCCTCACCCTTAAATGGGATCATGGCTCTAGCTGACATCTGAGCTGTAATGATCTCTTCTGCTGTCTCTGGGTCAAACTGCTCTCTAACCTCTTCGATCGTCATGCTTACAGAGCCCTCTTCAGTTTTAACGTCAATTTTGTCAACGTCTGTTTGTTTTCTTAGCTCGCCTTCTTCGGTGAGTTTCTTCCCCTTGCCTTTATATCTTACATCTACGTTGACTTTCGTTCCAGGAAGCAGTTCGGTAATGTCGATCTTCCTGTTTGCAACTTGAGTCTTAGGTTTCTCCACGTCCATGCCCTCGAAGGCTTCAGCGTCGTGCATCAAAACACCTTGGAATGGCTTTTTAGTAGGAGCTTCGGTTTCGTTCACAACCTTTATGCCTTTTACCATTCCGTTCTCATCAAAGAAGAAAGGAACTTTTGAAAAGGCCATGACCCTGCCAGAAATCTTTCCTGTTTTCTTTTCAATTCTGTCCCAAGCAAAATCATTAAAATCCTTAAGGATGGCCTTTCTTTTTGCTTTAGCCGCAGCAGACCGTCCGCTAAGCAAGTCCTTAACAAGCCTAGTCCTATCTTCAAAGCTAACGTTTGAGTCAGCTATATGCTTTGACAAAGCATCAATTATGGCTTGATATTCGACATCTGTCAAAGACAGCTCCTTTATGTTTCTGTTTTGCTCTGGGTTGAATCTATCGTCAAGGTCTACCCCTGACCCTCCTCTTGCTACTAGTGCTGCAACCTTAGTCCTTAAGCTTTGGTTTTTTGTTAGTTGTAGCCTAGCGGTCAGCGTCTCTTTGTCAATGTATTTTTTAATAATTGTTGAGGCTACCCTTGGATTTCCGAGAGTGGCAGCTTCGCTTAGCAAACTAAACCCTAGTGCTATGTAAGAAACTTGATTTGGTTTTAACACTTTGATTTCGTCACCAATCATCTCTATGATTCCCTCTTTTACCGCTTGATCTCTACACATTTTTATCAGACGGCTCTTTACGGCTCTGGCGGTTTCATAGTCTACGTGAGCGCTTATCTTGTCTATGTTTTTGATGAGGTCATCAATACCAGAAAAATCCTTAGTTCTGTCAAAAGCAAGAATAAGTATTTCAAGACCACCAATATCGGCTATGTCTCCAATCGCTTTAGCTATATTCCACCTCGCGTCTAAGGCTTCGTCATACAACAGATCTGCGTCCTCTTCGATGTCCGCAGAAGCAAGTGAGTCAGGGTTTGCCTCTCCGTTCGTTATTGGAGCTCCTGTTTGAACGTTGTCCAAAACGATCACGTCGGAGTGAGCATCAATGGTTACCGTTCCGTCACCGTTGTTCCTCACGGTAAATCCAAACTGTGCGTCTACGGTTGTTGGAATCAAAAACTGAAGGTTGTCCCCAAAGTCTGTCCCTAGTTGGTCGAGCTGGTTTATGTTGAGTCCCTCAACAAAGAATGTCTCACTGTACGCCACAGGGAGCTCAGATTGCGAGTCTTGCTCCAACAGCATGTTGTCGTTGTAAAACGCGAGCTCTCCTGTCTTTTCAATCTTACGGACCTTTCCGACAGCAAACTTCAGTGCGGTACCTGCATTCTTTCTGATGTCTGCATATCTGAGAAGTCTTTTTCTGCGTGTGACGGCATCAGCAGCTTTGTCCATCTTTCTCTGCTGAGGAGTTCTCAGACGTGGCTCCATATCAATGATTTCGCCTGTCTCTCTGTCACGCTTGGGTTTAGGCGGGTTGATCTTCTTTATGGTCCCGTCATCACCCATGTAGGTAAACTGCCCGATGTTTTTAGCCATCTTGCCGTTACCCGTCTCTTTCAGGTACCAGTTTCTAAAGTGCCAGTAGTCTTTAAATCTTAGGCCATTAGTCTGGTAAGACTGTTGCCCTCCGATTTTGTCGAGGTAGTAGACCCTGTAGTTAACAACCTTATTTATTAGATCTGGGTATGCTTTTGACGGAATGCTTTTTCTGTTCATCCCCTTGTCAAACAGGTCGCTTTCATCGAGCCTTGAAGACGCATCAGATTCACTAGTGGCCTGAGCTCCTTCGAACTCTGCCCCTGTTCTTTCTGCTTCCCTGAATTTTCTGACAAATCCCTGAAGGTCAGATTCAGTAATTCTTCCGTCAAAACCTAACAGCCTTCTAAGAACGTTTTCAATCCTTCTCAGAACAGACTGATTAGATGTGAGAGCATCACTATCCAAAAGAAGCTCAAGAATTGTTACTGCAATCTCTTCGTTAAGCTTGTCTTCGGGTAGGTTTTTATACCTGGGATTTTTTCTTACTGCTGCCGCTATTCTGGCTGGTGTGGTAACGCGACCATCTTTGGTTTTTATTTCAACCTTTATAGCAACGAGCTCTCTTACAAACTGTCGTTTCTGTGCAGGCGTAAGGCTCTTGAAAGCCGCGTGTAGGAATTCGTGTCTCAGCGTGTTTCTAAGAAGGTTTCGGCTGTCTTTCGACATTTCGACTAGGTTCAGGTGAACCTTTCCGTCTCTAAACGCTCCCAACTTGTCGGCGTCTTCTTTGGTGGCGGCAGCAAAGCTGTTTCTATTCTTGTGCAAGACAACACCTATGCCGCTTTTAGCAAACGCCTTAACGAGGTTGTTTACAGTGGAGGCTATGTCTTGAAACTTATCCTTTACAGCTTGAGGTACACTGTCGTCGTCCCTTAAGGCGGCAGGGTCAACCTCTCCGCCTGGATTCACTACAACCTGATCATCCGCACTTGGTGTGTACTCCGAGTCAAGGTCTTGGTCCGCCTCTTCTTTCGATTCACCCTGTTGATCCTGAACGTCGTCATCGGCGTTTTGTTCAGGGCTGTTCATTGCCTCGGCAGCCTCTAAAGAAGTTCTCTGTTCGTCTAACTCCTGTTGAGACAGCCTCTCTGCCTCTGCTTCAGGACTGTTTCTTTTTCTTTCATTGAAGCTATCAAGCTTTTCTTTTCTTTCTGCCCCAAGCTTTTCAACCTCTTCAGAAATAATGTCATCAAAGGAGTTGGCTCCCGTTTCTTTGGCGATCTCGTCTTCTATTTGCTGCTTCTCCTGTACTAACCTCTCAAGCTCTCTCTTTTGAGTTTCTTGTTGTTCAGTATCCTCCGACTTTTTAAACCTCTGTACGGTTAGGTTTATGTCTCTTTGAATTTCTGTGAGCCTTGTAAAAGCTTCTGGGTTTTGCTGGCTGAGCCTGTAATAAGCTCTTGTCAAAGACGATTTAGCACCAGCATGCTTTTGTACAATCTTTTCAAATCTTTCCGCCGCAGCTTTTCTTGCTTCAGAGTTTGGTGCGTTTACTACGTCTTGAGCCGCCTTCTTTACTTCTTTGTCTGCTTCTACGGAGAGCGGGTGCCTGGTAGAGATATACGCAGAAGCTGCACCTCCAGTTAGGCCACCGAACAACCCACCAAACGCACCGAGAGCGAGACCTGCTTTACCCGCGTCTATGATTCTATCTAAGAATACTTCTGATTCCCAGCCGACCGCGTTAGGGTCTGTAGCTTTTTTTGCCTGAACTTCGTTCCAGTACTGCCATGCAGCCGTTCCAATTTCAGCAACGGCTTCCCTTGTAGCGCCAATAAAAATAGACTCCGCTACATTCTTGCCGAATTCTTGTATGAATTTCTTTTGAGCCTTAAAGCCTCCATGCCCCAGAGCTTGTTTTGCCCTTCCGAAACCCTTCATTACAACACCTTCGAGCACGATTGCAGAAAGCGTCTCTGCTGACGACTCACTTGCCAGATAAGCAAATCTTTGCTGAGGGGTGAGATTGTCGTACCATTCTTGCCCTACGTTATCAGCATGAATGCTGGCAGACAAAAGAGCGTCCGCCGCGATAAACCCACCAGTACCATTAATGTAACTATTAAGTTTTGCGGCCCTCTTGTTGATTTCCTCAACAGCTTTCTTAGACATAAACCTGCCCGTCGTTGGGCTTGCATATCTTCCACTAGCCCGAACCGCATATTTACTAGCTGCTCTTTTAGTTACACCTGACGTAACACCTTTTAGTGCCGCTTTAGCTATGGCTCTACCTGCTATTACGTCCGCAATAAGTGGGGCCGACTGAACAAACTGATCGGTAGATGCTCTCCACAATTGACTTAGATCAGAATCTGCGCCATCAGAAATCTGTTGGAAATCGACGGTGTTGGCGCTTCTGTGAGACCTATACCAATCCTCTCTCGCTTCGGTGCTGTATATAGCGTCCCAAAAAAGACCGTCATCCAAGTTAAAAGATGACATGAAGCTTTGACCCGCTTCACTTGCTGTTTGAACCTCTCCAGCTTTTTTTCTTTCCTGATATCTCTTGTTGAGCTCCCCCTCTGTGTAGACATCTTCTTCGTCATAGATTACGCCCCCAAGGAGCTTGCCTAGCCCGCTCATAACGTCCATAGTGGATTTCGTCACCTCCACACCCGCATCGCTAATCCTATACCTTGCTTTTCTGAGCTCGTTCAATATGGGTCTCCCCTCACTGTAAACGTCTCCAATCATCTCGCTTGAATCCAAGTCAAACTTGAGTCCGTATTCGTTCAGAATGGCTCGCTCAAAGTCAGCCCTCCTGTAGTCATCCTCCATAACAGACTTTGGAACCAGCTCAGCAACTTTTGTCCCAAGCTTGGGGTAAATCATGTTTGCCTCGAACATAGAGCTGTATCGCTTGTTGAGGTCTTCGATCGCCTTCAGTTTAGCTTCTTCTGTGGTGAACTTCCCTTCCTCGTTATACCTTTTGAGTCTACTCTCGTAGTTCTGATAGTTAGTGGCCTGCATGACCTTTAACATATCTGCTTCAGGGTCATTTCTGAAGAAGCTGTCTGCGTCTATGTCGTTGTCCTCCAGCATCTTACGCATAGCCTCCATTTGAGTGTTATCGTAAGCCTGCTTGAACCCATCACCAGAAAAGATTCTTTGAATCTCAGGAGCATAACTACTTATAGGGGGGCGCTCTTCCTCGTCCCCCGTAGAGACTATACTTGGCGTCTCAAACCTTCTGGCATATCTGTCTTCGAGAGCATTCAGGACAGCCTGCTGCTTCTCGTTAAATTGTGGTCCGTTTGACATTAACCGTAAGTTTTTTCAATCCAAGCCAAAAGATTCTCTCTCGCGGCCTTTACTCTCTTTACGTTACCCCTACCGATGTTTCCGTTGTCTATTTTTTGTTGAGTCTGTTCCTTTGACCCGAAATAAGTGGCTTCCGTCTCTGGATTGTAATAGGCATTTGCGACTTCCATCCATGAAGCTTTGTCGCCAGACGCTATTGCTTCTCGAATCTTTTTCAGAGTGTTGGGGCCGTGAACATTAAATTGAACGTCAAGAACAACGTTTCTAACATCTGGCGGTAAAGAAGCAAACTCTTCTTCAGGGATTATTTTGTATATCCTTGGTAGCTCTACAGCAGAGACGTAAAGGGCTGGAATGTCAATTATGTCCTGTTCCGTCAACCCAAGTCCGTCTTGTTGAAGAAGTCCCTGGCCTTGAAGCTCCTCTAATTTCTTCTGAGCTTCAGAACCCTTGAGACCAACAAGCTGATTAAGAGCGGAAAAGTCTTCAGGACTTAAGTATCTTTCAAGTATATCCATCTTTACGCTGTCTCCTTCTGGGTTTAAGCCTCCTATATCAAGACCAGCTATAGTTACTCCGCTGTTTATTGTGTCTGGTACATTTATCTGAAGGTCAGGAGAGTACCCCTCTGACATAGCTATACTATCTGATGCTGATCTAGCGATAGGAGATATAGTCGGAAGACCAGACAAATCTCTCTCTGTAGCCACAGGATCAGCTTGAGCTGTAGAAGCATCAGGATCAGCACCACCTGCACCAGCTCCTCCAGCGTCAGCGGCTGGAACGCCGACAGGTTCGTACTCGATACGCTCGATTCCAAGTTCCTCTAGGGCGTCGTTGATTGGCGCAAGCTGTTCTTGTAGTTCGACCAGCCTCTCCATCGCTTCCATCCTTCCTGTAAGGTTGCCAGCATTGCCTCCAGATAGGCTCATTTGAAGCTTAAGTTCATCCTCTGCATCCTTGATATCATCCAACAGCATTTGTCTGTCGCTCTCTAGCTTAGCACCAGGTGAGCCATCTGCCGAGCCAGTAATAGTCAAATCCTCAATATCTTCAAGGTTTTCCCTAACCTCTGCCGTCTCGTCAACACCGATATCTCTTGGGCTAGAAGCCTGTGGGTCTTCGCCAACGTCTACCTGTGGTCCCCCTGGGGTTTGATAATAACCTGAGTACTGAAGAAGCTGTTCTTTGCCTCTTCTTCCAATAGCCTCCATGAAGGCGTCATACTCTACAGGGTTTGTAGCTGGATCAAGAACCTTCTTCACAATGGTTCCGTTGCTCTGAACGTAAGCCACCTCTACTGGAATCAAAGGAGCTCCATTAGGAGCTTTTTGTAGCGTGTCTAAGTCTAATCCTTGCTGGAACTGAGCCCCTTCGATTGTGCCAGCGAGCTCTTCATCTTCACTTCGAAGCTTAACAGGCTTAGACAGCTGAGGCATGTTAGCTATACTTCTGTTGAAGTCAAAGGCATCTGCTCCTGCTGTACCAGGTCTAGCCTCAAGCCCTTTGTCGTAGTCAGCAACCATTTCGTTGATGAGGCTTTCATCGTCAATCTTTAGTCGCTTGTAGTCTTCCTCGGTCAACTCTTCAAACGCTTTTCCATCCGCTGGCTTGACCTTTTCGTACTGCTCCTTTCTGAATCTGTCTTTTGCTTGTTGATTCATAACAGCAAAATCTATCTCGGCTATCTCTCTCGTGTTTTTTCCGTCAAGACGCTCGTCAGTCAAAGCTCTCTCTGTAAGTGTGGCCGCATACGGAGCAGCAGGCATGACTTCTTGTCTCCAGAACTGGTCTGGTTGATTCCTCATAGAGTTCTCAAAGAAGTTGACTTCACCTACCTCGTTTCCATCAACGTCCAGGGCCATCCCCACCAATTGTCTGTTTCCTGGAGGGCCAACAAGCTTCACAGACCCCTCTGCAAATGCGCCCTTTTCCCAAACTTCATTTCTAGAGTTAAGCATATCTTCGTCGGCAACCACTACCGTGCCGTCGCCTCTTTCTGGCTGAAGGAGACCATTCTGATATAACTGACGACCCTGCCCCCCAGAATCAGCCCAACGCTTCATCTCATTGTAAGCATTGTTTATCAATGCTATATCTGCCACAAGCTGTTGGGAGTCGGAATAAGAGCTTTCTGAGTTAGGGTCAAGCGAAACTGCAAGCTGGCGCTGCATGTCAGCAAGCACCCGTACATCTCCAGAAGCGAGCCCAGACACATCAAAGTCATAGATGTTTTGTAGTTGCTCAGTTCTAAACTGTCTGTTCTTTTCTTCTTGAGCAAGTCTTTTGTCTAGATTGGCTGATCGCTGTTGCTGAATAAGCGCTATCTGCTCATTCATCATTTCAGAGTAGCTCTTCCCTTGGCCTATACTTGTGGGAGCTACCGATCCTGGGAGTTGTCCGTTTGCCATTACGCTTCGTTAAATTGTGGTTGGCTGAAGACACTCTGAACAGCTTCGTAAAGAGCCATAAGCTGATCCATAGTTGGTTCTTCTCCTGACTCCACAATTTGCTCCACGCCTTTGTATGCCATGTGAATTTCTTCTCCTTGCTCTGGGTTGAGGATGTACTCTCCTCCTGTGGCCTCGCCTTCTTTCTCCCCTGTCTCTT
>Ga0208767_1001775_pt1 | contig 16770 bp, 20 predicted proteins | sample VirMetDEL_Mar_21_FD_184514 | JGI IMG/M metagenome (GOLD analysis project Ga0208767, IMG submission 184514) | Aqueous microbial communities from the Delaware River and Bay under freshwater to marine salinity gradient to study organic matter... | ecosystem: Environmental > Aquatic > Marine >... | reverse complement strand
TTTAACTATTAAATTGATATAAATTAAATTCAATGAGTATTCCTTTAAAAAATAAGAATAATTTAAAAGCAAAAATACATTTTGCTGGTTATTCTAAAAATATAAAGGAAATAAATATGACTAAAACAATAGCAACTGAATTAGAAAATAATAAGGAAAATGATTTTCTAAATTCATTAAAAGCAAACGAGCCATTAAAAAAGGTATTATTTAAGGCAAAAAATGTAAGCAAAACATTGATGTCAGATATAGTTCCACAAATGGCTAAAGCTGTTAATTCTCTAATGGTTGAGATTAATAGCGGTAAAAAAACAAGTCTTAAAGATTGGAATACAATTAAATTTTTAAGACAGCATCTCTACAATTTATCAAGTTATGATAGGTCAAAAGATGTTAATAGTGCGTTTGAGATGTCAATAACTAGGGCAATCAAATTAGCTATTATGATGTATGATAACAAAGACGAATTTGAAGTTTCAGACGACAATGAAGTCTTTATTATGTCAAAAGTAGCAACACCAATGATTGATGTTAAATTAAAAGGTCAAAAGGGTGGAAGCAAAAAACAAAAAAATACTTCAGAAGAATTAGTTGAAGTAAATACTGGCACAATAGATAAGGTCTATTCAGCTAAATATCCAACTACTTCAAGAAGTACTCAGACCAAAGATACGAAAATAAACTTTGGCTCAATGGCTGTAAATTTTGAAAAAGAATTAGAAAAAATTTACAACATAGCAACAAGAAAAGACCAGTCAAAAATTCTTGATTTGTTAGATGAGAGAGCCATTGAAAGTCTAGGCAATATAAAAGCATTATTAGAGAATAATGAAATTAGAATTGCTTATACTAACGCTACTGAAAATCTAAGCGTGTCAGGTGAAGTAAAAAAAGCTAGTTAAGTTCGAGCAATAAATAAAGGAATACTCAAAGCCCCCTAGTTAATAGCTGGGGGGTTTTTCTTTGTGGGCTATAAAAAATAATTAAGTGATTTACAGGGGGGGTTATTAGATACAAAATTTCACACCCCCTAAATTCTTCCTAAGTGGTAACCAAAAAAAACTTAAAGTAATTCTAAGGAATACCCCAGTTTTTAGCTGACGATATTTTTGTGATTAACCAAAAAAAACCTTGACTTGACTTGTGGGTAGGCAGGGGTACACCCCCGTATAGGGGGATAGATATACCCAGTCACCAGAAAATCTCCAAAGTCCTTGTTAACCAACTCTGGGCTATATTTCAGGGCCTAATATTCCGACAATATCCCTAGGAATACCCTAGGGGGTACTTCTAAAAATAAGAATAGGATAGGTGTAAAGGCCCCCCTGGGGTTCCTATGAACATTATACACCCCTATTTCAATTTTGTCTACTACAATAATGTCGCAGATGTAATTTTTTAAAAATAATACTTGACAAAATTGCATATAAGCACTATAATGTATTTATATGTTTTATTTAAGGGACACACAGACACACATAATTAACACACAAACAGGGTCATCACAAATAAAACATATACAATGACAGAACTTAACAAAAAACTAGTAAAAGATCTCCCATTTGGTGAGATAATGGAATTAATAAATGCAAAACATGGATTCTTCTATAACAAAAACTCAAAAGAGAAACTTAACAGATATGCAGGAAAAGTTTCTAGACGTATTGTTCGCAGAAGCGAAGGGAAATCCAAGAGAAGCAGCAAGATTGGCAGGATATTCCTCCCATTCTTATCCTAAAGTAATTAGGAATTTGAAAAAAGAGATTACAGAATTAGCGGAGACTCATTTATCTACACACTCTGCACAAGCGGCTAATAGGTTAATCGCCTTACTAGATGAAGACGGCACTACTCCACAGGCAAGTATTCGTCTAGCAGCCGCTAACTCAATATTAGACAGAGTAGGTATTGTTAAAAAGGATCAATTAGATATTAGCATGAAAGCTCTGCACGGTATATTTATATTACCAGCAAAAGATAACCCAGAATCAAAGGATAAAAAATAATGCCAGGACCTACAATACCTATAATATCTTCTATTCTTAAAGAAGGTGGAAAAAAACTTATTAAAAAATATGGTCAAACAAATCTTTTAAAAAATTCTAAAAAACTTGATCCTGCTGGTGATATTAAAAAAGAAAAAATAAAAAAAGAAAGATTAAAAGCAGCTGGTGTAGCAGTACTAGGAGCTGTTGGCATATCAGCAGCAGTTAAAAATATTAAAAATACATTAGAATCAGAATACGGTAAAAACGATAAAAAAAAAATAAATGGAACCAATAAAGATTAAAAAAAGGGCAAGAACAATACCCTTTGGTTTCAAGCAGTCACAAGATCCAAATTATTTAGAACCCATCAAAGAAGAATTAGATGCTCTGGGTCAGGCAAGAGAATATTCAAAGACTTGCTCACTAAGAGAGACAGCATCTTGGCTACATAGAAAAACAGGAAGATACATATCACATGTCGGACTTAAAAAAAGACTTGCAAGAAATACAACCTCCGAAACCCAAGAAGATAATTCAAAAGAAAGCCAAGAAGTCAACACAACAGATTCTAGCTCGCAGTCGTAAGAAAGTTGCAAAGGCAGAACAATCTCTAAGATCTGCCAAACAGTCAGCAGAAAATATTAAAAATAAACTGTTAACTATAGATAAGTCTTTAAAAGGAAAAGAGACTCAACTACTTACGGAAGATCAAATCGAGAGTGCTCCTAAAAATATACAAGAGCACATAAATCAGCAAGAAGTGATCTTTAAACCTAACTCAGGTCCACAGACACAATTCCTTGCAGCTTCTGAAAGAGAAGTTTTTTATGGTGGAGCAAGAGGCGGTGGTAAATCATATGCGATGCTAGTAGATCCGCTTCGATACTGTTCCAAAGCTCAACACCGAGCACTCCTAATTAGAAGGACAATGCCAGAGTTAAGAGACTTAATTCAAAAGTCTCAGCTATTATACTCGAAAGCATTTCCTGGAGCAAAATGGAGAGAGCAAGAAAAAGAGTGGCGATTCCCATCAGGGGCAAAGATAGAGTTTGGTTACGCAGAAAACATGACGGATGTTTTAAGATACCAAGGTCAATCATACACATGGATAGGAATAGACGAACTTCCACAATATCCTTCGCCAGATATATATAACTTTTTAAGATCATCACTTAGAAGTGTAGATCCTGAAATACCAGTATACTTAAGAGCAACGGGTAATCCAGGTAACATTGGTTCACAATGGGTAAGAGAAATGTTTGTAGAACCAGCAGAACCCAATAGTGCTTTTGATGTAGGGATAGATACACCTAACGGTAAAAAATATATTACTCGTAGGTTTATTCCTGCTAAGCTACAAGACAATCCCTATCTAATGCAAACTGATGATTATTATATCATGCTTGCATCATTACCTGAAGTACAACGAAAACAATTTTTAGATGGAGATTGGGATGCATATGAAGATTCAGCTTTTCCAGAATTTAGTAAAACAACTCACGTGGTCGAACCTTTTGAGATACCTCGTAGTTGGTATAAATTTCGTGCTGCTGATTGGGGTTATAGTTCTCCTGCTTGTGTCCTTTGGTTTGCTATTGATTATGATAACAATATCTGGATCTATAGAGAATTGTATACCAAAAAGGTTACAGCAGATTATTTCGCACGACAAGTCCTTAATTTAGAAAAAGGTGAGTATATACACTACGGTGTATTAGATGTTAGTACATGGGCTAAGAGAGGTGATGTTGGTCCTAGTATTGCAGAGACAATGATACAACAAGGTTGTAGATGGAGACCATCAGATAGATCTCCAAAGAGTAGAATTAATGGTAAGTTAGAAGTTCACAAGAGATTACGAGTAGGTGAAGATAAAGTACCAGGTATAAGAATTTTTAAAAATTGTAGAAATTTAATTAGAACTTTAGGGACATTACCTACCGATGATAAGAATCCTGAAGATGTTGATACAAATGCAGAAGATCATGCATACGATGCATTAAGATATGGATGTATGAGTAGACCTACACATCCTAAATATGCAGCAAGATTTAGATTGTCATCAGTTCAAGATAGCTATCATATGGTAGATAATAAATTTGGATACTAATGCCACTAAATAAAAAAGGTAAAAAAATTAAAAAGGCAATGGTAAAACAGTATGGCAAGAAAAAAGGCCAGTCTGTTTTCTATGCTATGGAAAATTCTGGAAAATTAAAAGGTGTCAAAAAAAAGAAAAATACCAGAAATAAATAAAAAAGATTTCCCCTATCCCTTAGTAAGGATTTATTGGGAAGACATTATTGGTGAAACTAATTGGACTGATCTAATTGATATCAAAAAATCTAAAACAGCAATATGCTGTAGTGTTGGGTGGCTGATAAATGAAAATTCAACAACAACAGTTGTAATGGCAGATTTTAGTTTTGAAGATAATGGAGATATAAAACAAGGCGGTGGTTATACAACCATACCTACCAAGAATGTTTTAGCAATAAAAAAACTTAAATTATAGGAGACAACATGGAAACTAAATTTGATCCAAAAGCAAAAGTTAAGCAAGGTCAATTAAGTGATGGTCCTGATGGCAAACAGCCAAACAGGGAACATACTAATATTGACTTTTCTCAACATGCACCTAAGAAGTATCAAGAGTTTGAATATGATCCAAATGTTCCAAGTAAACCTGGAGCAGAGCATGTTCAAGAGTCATTGTTTAAAATGGCTGATGAAAAGGATTACTAATTATGGATAATAATAAACTAGGAAAAGATAGTAATTTTATACCTGAAGTTATTGCTGGAGTAAAAGAAGCTCATAGCATGGTTATGGATAAATATAAAACAAAAGTTAAAAAAGTTATATCTGGAGTAAAAAGTACTTTTAAAAATAAAAAGTATGGTGAAACAGATTTATTAAACGGAGGAAAATAACATGATGCAAAGATACAAACAAGGGGAACTTGCACCTGATGCACCTAAAAGACCAAATGAACCTATGGCGATAGATCCTAATTCAAAAGTGAATCAAGGAGCTACAAGTGGTGATGGTAATGATGCTAAAGGTAAATCAAAATCAAAAGTAGACCCAGCGATCTTTAGAATGGCTGAAGAAAGAGATTACTAATCTAAATGGAAGAAGATAAAACTAAAAATGGCGGCTATGAAGCTGAGGGTAATCCTCTTGTCGGTTTTGTAAGAAGTAGATTTCAACAAGCTGAAACATCTAAAATATACGATGAAAAAAGATGGCTAAAGGCTTACAGAAATTATAGAGGTATATATGGACCTGAAATGGCTTTTCGTGAAAATGAAAGGTCTAGAGTTTTTGTTAAAATAACAAAGACTAAAGTATTAGCTTCATTTGGTCAAATTATAGAAGTTTTATTTTCACAAGGTAAATTTCCATTAGGAGTTACTCCAACTTCTATGCCAGAAGATATTGCTGAAAAAGCACATCTTGATCCACAGCAACAACAACAAATGCAAAGTCCTTATGGATTTAATGGTGATGGAAGAAATATAGAACCTGGTACAACAGCTAATGATTTAATGAAAACATTAGCACAAGATTATAATAATTTAGGATTTACTGAAGGACCTGCATCACAAGGTCAACCTCAAATAGAACCAGCAAGAAAAGCTGCTGAGGCAATGCAAAAATTATTACATGATCAACTTGAAGAAAGTAAAGCTATTACAATTATGCGTCATGTATTTTTTGAAATGGCATTACTGGGTACAGGAATTTTAAAAGGACCATTTACAGATTTAAAAGAATATAATTATTTTGATGTAGCAGAAGATGAAAAAGGTAATAAGGTAAATGTTAATGTTAAAAAATTAAAAACAATACCATCAATAGAAGCAGTATCTTGTTGGGATTTTTATCCAGATCCAAATGCAACAAATATGAATGATTGTGATTATGTTATTCAAAGACATTCTTATAATAAACAACAGTTTCAAGATTTAATGGATAAACCTATGTTTAATGCTCAGGCAGTACAAGAGTGTTTAGAAATGGGTCCTAATTATCAAACAAGAGGTTTTGAATCATCTCTTTATGATAGAGAAAATATACAGACAATATATAAAAATAGATTTGAAGTTTTAGAATATTGGGGTATTGTAGATAAACAAACTGCAGACGAGTGTGGTTTAGAGTATGAAGGAACAGGTGATGTAATATCTGTTAATGTATGGATATGTGGTAATAAAGTTTTAAGGATGGTAGAGAATCCATTTACACCAAATAGAATACCATACTTAGTATGTCCATATGAATTAAATCCTTATCAATTTTTTGGTGTAGGTATTCCTGAAAATATGGAAGACTCACAGCTAGTTATGAATGGTCATGCAAGAATGGCTATTGATAACTTAGCACTAGCTGGTAATTTAGTATTTGATGTTGATGAAACAATGCTAGTACCAGGTCAGGATATGAAAGTATTTCCTGGTAAAATATTTAGAAGACAAAGTGGTCAAACAGGACAAGCTATACATGGAGTTAAGTTTCCTAATACAGCTTATGAAAATTTACAAATGTTTGACAAGTTTAGACAGATTGCAGATGAAGCAACTGGTATTCCATCATATTCACATGGAGCAACAGGTGTACAGTCTACAACAAGAACTGCATCAGGCATGTCAATGCTTATGGGTGCAGCAGCATTAAGTATTAAAACAGTTATCAAGAACATTGATGATTATTTATTAAAGCCCCTAGGACAATCTTTATTTTATTGGAACATGCAATTTAATGAAGATGCTCCGCAAATAAAAGGTGATCTAGAAATCAAAGCACAAGGAACTTCTTCTCTAATGCAGAAAGAAGTTAGATCTCAAAGATTAATGACATTTATGCAAACAGCAGCTAATCCTGCACTTGCACCATTTGTCAGATGGCATACATGTTTAACTGAAATAGCTAAATCTTTAGATATTGATCCAGATCAATTAATCAACGATCCAGAAAAAGCTGCGATCTATGCAAAAATAATGGGGATGGCAAATGGAAATCAAAACAATACAACCGCTACTGGAGGACAAGGTGAAATGGGACAGACTGGCCCAATACCTACAGGAGCTTCGCCAACAGATCCAACAGGAGTTGGAGGTGGCAACATCGGAACAGGTGATGTACCGATGCCAGGGGAAGCTGGCTTTAGTGCGGCAAATACTCAACCTAGAAGAAGCGAACAAACGGAATAAATTAAATGGCTAAATTTGATCCAAGTAGAGTAACTGGTGGTACAATAGAACTTGTAAGAAATACTGATGGATCTTACAAATCACAAGTTACTGGCTTTAATCAAATAGCAAGTTTAAACTTACCTGAGATTACAACTACAGCTGCTACGACTACTTCAGATGCAACAACAACTGCAGCAGAAAAAGCTCAGGAAAATTTAGAAACACAAACATCAACAGCATTTAAAATGCCAACTGCTATGCAGCAAGATACTCAAACAGATTTTTCTGGTGATATGACAAAAGAAGCTGCACAAACAAGTAAATTATTAACTGAAACATTTGATGAACCAGTTGAAATTAAAAGTCCAACTGCACCTTTATATGATGATTTTCCTGAAGAGCAAGCAACAACTCAAGTAAATCAACCTGAGTTAGGAGACCCATCACCAGTTGAAAATATTTTAAATGAAGCAAAAGTTAAAGAAGATGATACAACTATAACTTTGTCAAAAGCTAGAATAAGAGGACCAAGAGATTTAGGAACAACTCAAACAAGAACAGCTCGTACACCACAAGGTTTTGATCCACTAGGAGCATTTAGCCCTAGACAAGAGAGAGACCAAAGATTTCAAGATGATGCAGGTATGCCTGAACCAGCTTTAACTGATTATCCAGATTTAGGACCAGCATTAGGAATTACTACAGATACACAACCATCAGCAACAAGAGAAGCAAAAGAAAGAGATTTTGCTAGTGGAACATTAGGTATTAGTACAAGAGAAGCAAAAGAAAGAGATTTTGCTAGTGGAACTATAGAACCAGTAAAAAGATCATCATTACAAACTTTTGCAACATCAGTTAAAGAAACTTTTAAAGATATAACAATACCTTCAGTTGTTGGGACTGTATTAAGAACAGTTGCTCCACCTGAAACATCTGTTCAATCACATGCTAAAAAATATTTTAATGTGGGAAGTGATGGTATGAGAATAGCTGGTAATCCAACTACAGATTTATATGCAGGATTTAATAGAGTCTCAGCTTTTGGTAATTTAGAAAAAGCTGGAGAAAAAAGAATTGAAACAAGAGAAAAAACTATAGAAAGAAAAGGGTATGGTCCTGGAGATAAATTTTATGATGATACTCAAAATATGAAAAATCAACAAGATGATTACAAATCATCAAATGCAGCAGCTAAATCTAGAGATTCGGCAGTTAAACAAGAAGCAGCTAACAGAGATGCAGCTAGAGGTGGTAGTGATGATAGTGGTAGTAGTAAAATAGTTTGTACAGCTATGTATAAAACTACAGGTTTAGAAGAATGGAAAAAACATATTAGAGTTTGGCAAATATTTGAAAGAAAATATTTAACACCATATCACGAAAAAGGTTATCACATATTATTTAAACCTTTTGTAAAAGGAATGCACAAAAGTAATATTATAAAAGCATTAGGTGCACATGTTGCAAAACACAGAACACAAGATTTAAAACATATTATGTTTAATAGTAAACCTTCTTGGATAGGTAGAGTATACAGAAAAATATTAGAACCAATATGTTATTTAGTAGGTAGATTATGGCGATAACTGATATGAAAGGAACTGTTGCAACAACAACTGGTTTAATGAATGAAAAACCAGCAGCACCAAAAGTTCCTAATATGTCTAAAATGAAAATGCCAACTAATAGAGAAGTTAGATCTACAGAAAGACCAGTTAGAACTGTAGCTCAACCTAAACAAGTTACAGCTGATTTAACACAAAAAATTGAAGGATTAACCGATGAAGATAAAGCTACACTAGGTATAGTTCTATCTCCATCTGTTAGTAAAGTCATTAGTAAGATTGCACCAGAAGTAAAACCACTTTTGGATCAATTTACTAAGGATGAAGAAAATGTTGTACTACCAGTTTCATTAGTAAAAAATTTTGCTAATAGAAAATATGGTGGACAAACTGAACAAGATTCATTAAAAAGTTTTATTAATGATCTTGCAGGACAGATGGAAACACAACAAACAAATGTGCCACCTGATAATCAAATGGTTGCTCAGAGTAATACTCCTGAACAACCTGAATCTGGTATGGATTTTAATTCTATAGATTCTGATGTCAGCCCACAAAATATGGAAACAGTTTAGAGCTACCCTTATCCATAAGGCACTCAACCTAAGAGGTAAAAATAATGGAAGAAGAAAAAAAAGTTTCTGAAGAAACTAAAGTTAAAATGCCTAATCCAAATCCTTATAAAAAGGATAGAGGAGAAGATGATGCTGAAGTAGAAGCATTTGCTAAAGGTGAATTATCTAAGTTTCATAGGGAACAACAACAAAACAAAGCAGAAGCAGCAACCGAGCAGAAGGACACCGATGCATCTGAAGAGACTGCAGAACCTAAAGATCAAAAGGCTACTCCTATCGCTGAACGCCCTGCAAAAGCTGAAGATCGTGTTTTTAAGAAACGTTATGACGATCTTAAAAGACACTATGATTCTACTATAAATAAACACAAGGAAGAAGTTAATTCTTTGCGTTCTCAATTAGAATCAAGTACTACACAATTTGTGCCACCTAAATCTAAAGAAGAGTTAGAGGCATGGAGAAAAGAGTACCCCGATGTTTATGATATGGTTGAAACTATAGCTATAAACAAAGCTACTACTCAAACTGCAGAAATTGAAGATAAATATAAAAATCTTCAACTCCAGCAAGAACAAATTGCAAAAGAAAAAGCAGAAGTAGAACTTTTAAAATTGCATCCTGACTTTACTGAAATTAGATCGCAAGATTCATTTCATGAATGGGCTGCAAATCAAGATCCAACTATTCAAGGTTGGTTGTATGAAAATACATCTAATGCTAAGTTAGCTGCTAGGGCTATTGATCTATATAAAATGGACAGTGGTCAAAGTAAACTAACTAAAAAAGAAGAGAAGGATGTTAAAAAAGAAGCTGCTAAAGCAATTTCTAAAACAAGAAAAAGTACTGAGTCCGATATTCCTAAAAAGAAAGTTTGGACAGCTAGTGAGATTTCAAGATTGAAACCTCATGAATTTGAGAAGCATGAAAAAGATATTGACCTTGCTCGTTTAGAAGGTAGGATTGAACAACGTTAAACAATCTAACTAAACAATAAGGAGAAGCATATGGCTTTTACAAATGCTAGTGGATACAATAACCTTTCTCAAGGTAATTTTACTCCACAAATCTTTAGTCAGAAAGTTCAAAAATTCTTCAGAAGAGCATCAGTGGTAGAGGATATTACTAACACTGATTACGCTGGAGAAATTGAAAACTTTGGTGACACAGTAAAGATAATAAAAGAGCCTACAATCACAGTCAGAGATTATGCTAGAGGTCAAACAGTTGATACACAAATATTAGCTGATGACCAAATAACTATGACAGTTGATCAAGGTTCATACTTTGCTTTTAAAGTAGATGATATTGAAGAAAGACAATCTCATGTTAACTTTGAAGCTCTTGCAACCTCTTCAGGTGCATATTCATTAAAGAAAAACTATGACTACAATGTATTGAAGTTTATCTACGATAACGCTTCTACATCTGCTAGTGACACAGGAACTGATGGTTCACCAATTGATGGTGACGCAGCAACTGACACTTTAGCAGAAGTTGTATCAGCAGCTAAAAAAGTTTTAGACAAAAATGATGTGCCAGAAGAAAATAGATGGCTAGTTGCACCACCTGAATTTTTTGAGCAATTAAGAAAAACAGGTGCTAAACTTTCTGACCAATCAGTAATGGCTGATGGTGGAGTATCACAAATCAGAAACGGTAAAGTTACAGACAGACCGTTATTTGGTTTTAACATGTACTCAACAAATGCTATTGCTGTGTCTAGTGGAAGTGCTGCAAATCATACATTCGGTTCAGCTGGATCAAATGAATTTGCGTTCTTATACGGACACATGTCAGGAATTGCAACAGTAAATCACATTGCAAAAACTGAATTAATCAGAGACCCTGATTCATTCGCAGACGTAGTCAGAGGCTTACACGTTTTTGGAAGAAAAATTCTTAGAAGCGAAGCAGTAAGATCTGGCGTAATAACAATAGGTTAATTAGGAGGATTATAGAATACTATGGCTACATATGACTTAACAGCAGCAGGTGGTACTACTGGACATCCGTCTAATGGTAGAACACCTTATTTAGTTGAAAATACAATTGACGTAGCGGCAATCAATGGTGACTCTGGAGCAGCAGCAAATGATGTTCTTAGAGTTCTTGACATCCCTGGAGAAACTTTAATCATGGAAGCTGGAATCGAGGTAATCACTGCATTATCTTCTTCAGTAACTCTTGATTTAGGTATCACAGGTGGTGACGTTGACAGATACGTTGATGGAGATACTAACGCTACAGGATTCTCTGCACCAACAGCTACAGCTAGAACTATAGTTGCAAGTGCAGATACTTTAGACGTATTAGTACTATCAGCAAATGCAACAGCGGGTAAAATCCGTGTATTTGCAGTACTTTGTGACGTATCAGGTATTGATGAAACTGACAGAAATACAAGTACTCAGCAAGACACAGCTGTGTAATTTGTATAATTTTAAGGGGGGCTATATGTCCCCCTTATTACACTACCCCTTATAATATATAGGAGATTTATGGCATTATATGATTTAACAAAAAAAACTAGAGCAAGTACAGGACAAAAAGTTACAAGGTTAGGTCCACCTGATAATACTATGAGGGTTATTAGATTAGAACAAAGAATTAATAATCAAGAAGAAAAACTTAATAAAATATTAGAGTTATTACAGAATGGCAACAACCTACTTAACGTTAGCAAATAGTGTACTTAGAGAATTAAACGAAACAGAGTTAACCTCTAGTACGTTTAGTTCAAGTCGAGGTATACAAACTGCAGTAAAAGATTTTATTAATAAGGGTATTCATGATATTTATAATGAAACAGGTGAAATACCTTTATTATATTCTAGAACTACACAAGATTTAACTATAGGAACTAATGAATATACATTTCCTGCTGATTTTAGAAAAGCAGATATGGATTCATTTTCATTAAGACCAAAAGAATTAGTAACTAATGGTGAATTTACATCTAATATAAATAGCTGGACAACTGGAGATGGATCACCATCATATACATCAAGTGGTAATGGTAGATTAAATTTAAATAGTGCAGCAGCTTATCAAGCTATTAACACTACAGTAAATAAAACTTATAGATTACAAGTTAGAGTTTTAAGTCCAAATAGTTCTAGCACTGCATTAATTGTAAGAGTTGGAACATCAGCAGGTGGAACACAAAATTTAAATACAACAAAAGCAGTAACTAATTTTAGAGAAGGTGATATATTACAAACAACATTTACTGCAACAGCACAAACTTCTTATATATACTTAGAAGCATCTGGTGTTCAATTAGATGTTGACTATGTTAGAATATCTAGAAGTGATATTGCAACTAGAAAATTATCATACATAACATATGATAGTTATTTACAAAATCATAAACCAACTGATGATACAAATAATGAAGGTAATTATTCTGTGCCATTAAGAGTTTATATTTTGCCAGATCATTCTGCATTTGGAATAAGTCCAAGGCCAAATACAAATGAATACACAGTAAGTTTTGATTATTATACAACACATACAGATTTGTCTGCTCACGGTGATAATATGAGTTTACCTGACAGATTTAGAACTTTGATAGTAGATAGAGCTAAATACTATACATACATGTTAAGATCAGATCCACAACATGCACAATTAGCTGATAGAGACTTTCAAAGAAAACTTAGATTATTAAAAGTAGATTATGCAACTAAAAATGATTATATGAGAACTGATGTAATTGGTGAAAGTATTGCAACAAACATAGGAGGCAGAGTTAGTTAATGGCTATTAAAAAAGATACAGATAAAGTAATAGAAGAAAAAAATGGAATGAATGTCACTGATAATATGAATGGTGATGTAATGGCTGATGAAAAGTTAGAAGCTGGAATAAAGTTTAGAGACTTTAAAAATATGCCTGGAACAACTATAACAGAAAAATTAAAAAAAGCTGGTGTAAAAAATATTCCAAAAACTTTAACTTTACAAAAAGCAATAGAATTATTAAATAAAAAAAGAGCTAATTAATTAAATGCCAACAACAGATTTAATATCCCCATTTGTTGTAAGTTGTGCGGGTGGTTTAACATTGAACAAAGATGTGTTCTCTATGCAACCAGGTGAAGCATTAATCTTACAAAACTTTGAACCCGATATTAAGGGTGGATATAGACGTGTTAGTGGTACAGCTCAATATAATAGTACAATTATTCCTGAAGGATCTAGTAATTCTAGTTTAACAGTTGATTGTTCAATTATATTTAATGGGCAGATAATTGTAGCTAGAGGTGGTGACATACACAGAGGAACTACATCTGGAAGTTGGACAAGTTTAACTACTGGACTTGGAACTTCTACTAGAGCCTATGATTTTGAAAAGTTTAATTTTAATGGAACTGATAAACTAGTTATTGCAACAGGGCACTCAGCTGCACAAATAATAAATTCTAGTTTTGCTGTAGATGCTGTAAATGGTTCTGATGGTGGTACAGCTCCTACTAATCCTAAGTTTGTAAAAGCATTTCAAAATCACATGTTTTATGCTGGTGCAACTAATTCACAAGAAGTTATATTTACTGCACCATTTGCTGAAGATGATTTTAGGACTGCACAAGGTGGGGGATCATTTAAAGTTGACTCTACAGTTGTTGGATTAAAAGTATTTAGAAATGAATTAATTATATTCTGCGAAGATAGAATATATAAATTAACAGGAACATCATCTAGTACATTTGCTGTACAAGAAGTTACAAGAAACATTGGATGTAGAGATGGTGGCAGTATTCAAGAGATTGGTGGTGACGTTATATTTTTAGCACCCGATGGATTAAGAACTATTGCAGGTACGGCAAGAATTGGTGACGTTGAACTTGGTTCTATCTCTAGGCAAATACAGTCTAGAATTGATGAAGTAACATTAGATAGAATATCTTCTGTAGTTATTAGAGGTAAATCTCAATACAGATTATTTTATCCAGTAGATGCTACAGGGCAATTATCATCAAAAGGAATTATAGGTGTATTAAAAAATAATCCTAATACAGGATCAATAGGATTTGAGTATGCAGATATGGTAGGTATTAAACCAGCTTGTACAGATTCAGATTTTATTAGCAGTGTTGAAACACAAGTATTTGGTGGATATGATGGTTTTATTTATAAAATGGAAACAGGAAATACTTTTGCAACAGGTGCAACTACAACAACAATACAAGCAGTATATAGATCTCCAGATATGGTAATGGGAGATCCTGGTCTAAGAAAATATATGCAAAGAGTTAATTTAAACTATGAAGGTGAAGGAACTTCTATTGATGCAAATTTAGCTCTTAGGTATGATTACGATGATCAAAATACACCACAACCAACAAAAATAGCATTACCTAGTGTAGGTGGTGCTGGACAATATGGAGCAGCAAAATATGGTAGTTCACTATATGATGCATCAGGTGTTCCATTAGTAAGACAATCAGTAGAAGGTTCAGGATTTGCAGTAGCATTACAGATTGATGATCAAAATAGTGCAGACTCATTTTCAGTTAAAGGCTTTCAATTAGAATTTACTCCAGGAGGGAGAAGATAATGGCAGGCTATTCAGCAAGACAATCCAGTTTTACAACAGGTGATACTATCACCGCAGCTCATTCTAATGATGAGTTTAACCAAGTACTAGCTGCATTTAATGCAACTACAGGACACACGCATGATGGAACTGCGGGTGAAGGTGGTCCTATTGGATCTATCAGAGATGCTGATAGTTTAAATAAAGTATTAGTTGATTCAACTAATAATCATTTAGAATTTTATGTTGAAGTATCATCTTCAGCAGTACAACAATTAAGAATACAAGATGGTGCTATTGTACCTATAACAGATAATGATATTGACTTAGGAACTTCTTCTCTTGAATTTAAAGATTTATTTATAGATGGCACAGCAAATATTGATACATTAAGTTTAGATGGCACAGCTATTACGGCAACAGGTGCAGAAATTAATTTAATAGATGGTGGAGCTACAGTTGGAACTACAGCAATAGCTGATGGTGATGGTATTATTCACAATGATGGTGGCACAATGCGAGTTACAAGTGCTACGACATTTAAAACATATTTTCAAACTGGTGTTACAGCAGCAGCTATAGCAGCAGATGATATTTCAGCAGGTGATGCAGCAGTTAATCTTACAACAAGTTCAGGTAGTATTACTATTGATGCAGCTGCAAATGATACAGATATTATATTTAAAGGAACTGATAATAGTTCTGATATTACTATGCTTACTCTTGATGGTAGTGAAGCAGGTAAAGCAACATTTAATAGTGATGTAGTTGTTGGTGGAGATCTTACAGTAACAGGTGATGATATTGTTATGGGAACTAACACTGCAGGTAATTTATTAATTGCAGATGGTACAAATTTTAATTCAATAGCAGTAGGTTCATTATCAGAAATATCTACAGTTGCTAATGATGATGTATTCTTAGCAGTAGATACTTCAGGTGGTGGTCTTAAAAAAATAGCTAGATCAGCAGTAGTTGCAGGACTTGCTACATCAGGTGCAATATCAAATGTAGTAGAAGACTCTACACCACAATTAGGTGGTAATCTTGATATGAATGGTCAAGATATTGTTACTACATCAAATGCAGATATAGAATTAGCACCAAATGGCACAGGGCATGTGACTGTTAAAGGTAATACTAATCCAGGTTCTATTCAATTTAATTGTGAATCTAACTCGCATGGTCAGATAGTTAAATCACAACCACACAGTGCTAGTGTTACAAATGTATTAACACTACCTGCAGGTAGTAACCAAGAGATTGTAGGTGCATCGGCTACACAAACTTTAACTAATAAAACATTAACTACACCTGTAATATCAAGCATTTCTAATACAGGAACTATTACATTGCCTACATCTACAGACACATTAGTAGGTAGAGCAACTACAGATACTCTTACAAATAAATCAATAAATTCTGATAATAACACAATTACAAACATTGTAAATGCTGATATTAAATCTAGTGCAGCTATAGCAGATACTAAACTTAATACAATTAGCACAGCTAATAAAGTATCATTAACTGCAGTAGACGTAGATGGTGGCACAGATATAGGTGCAGATTTAACTACATCAGATTTAATTATAGTCGATGATGGTGCAGGCGGTACAAATAGAAAAGCTGCATTATCTAGACTTACAACTTTTATGACAGGTCAAGGGTTTAGTACAGACGACCCAACAGCTTTAGCCATCGCACTTGGCTAAAATAAACATTGACTTTTTTAAAAATAACGATATAATATATAGGTAAATAGGAGGAGTAAATAAATGGCAAATACGTTTAAGGCAATCAACTTCGCAGCAGAACCAGCATCAGCTGGAACACCTTATGTGATGTATACAACAGCTGGAAGTACAACTACAGTAGTTCTTGGTCTTGTATTGGCTAACAT
>Ga0208767_1001774_pt1 | contig 16798 bp, 20 predicted proteins | sample VirMetDEL_Mar_21_FD_184514 | JGI IMG/M metagenome (GOLD analysis project Ga0208767, IMG submission 184514) | Aqueous microbial communities from the Delaware River and Bay under freshwater to marine salinity gradient to study organic matter... | ecosystem: Environmental > Aquatic > Marine >... | reverse complement strand
TTAATTTAAACTACATTACAATGGAACATAAAAAGTTTACACAAACAGAACTAAAACAAGCACTGAATCAACTCGTAGATATGATGTACGAAGATAACCCAACAAAAAGATTGGTATCATCTACACCAGCAGTAGACCCACATATCAAAAAAGGGTTTATCAAAGGTAAAAAATCACCTTTTAAGTCTAAATCAGGTAACTTAGTTTACCCAGTTGATCTAAATGTTGTTGAAGATCTTTTGAAAGAGTATAAAAAACTCAAAACCAACAATCCGACAACCATAGAGATCGTAGAAGGTATCCTTACATATAACGCTGAAGCTTTAGAAACTACAGGGGAAGGAGTTATTACAGAAGGTCATACCTACAGAATCAACCAAATGTGCGATGAAATGAACTACGATCAGTATGTGTTTCTCGTGGAGGAAACAAGTTAATATATAAATATATAAGTATATATTGTATATATTATTTCTGTTGTAAAGTTGTGAGATCCGTGTTGAGTACAGGTTATGTTATCAACAAAGTTACGGGGGTAGGCTCAATGCGGAACTCATTTTACAAATATGACCAAAGAAGAAAAAGAGATCAGAGAAGAGATTACAAGACTGTACCCACAGCTTCTCATAAACTGTCGCAATACCTGTGGTGCTGTCTATGAAAAACATGGAGGAGATTTATTGGCTGTAGCTATAGAGATGTTTTTATCTAAACCCTTTAAAACACAATACAAGGTTTTTAAGGACGGTAAAATAGAGCACTACATAACTTTTATCATGGGTCTTCAGCTTAAATCAGGTTCTTCTCATTTTTATCATCAGTATAGAAAACATAACGAAAAGCAGAGAGATTTTTTTGATAACTTTGCTTATGGAGGAAGAAACGTAACTTTATCTAAACCTTTTGAAGAAGAAGAGTTACCTAAAAACCATCCTGTATACAAATGTTTAAAACATCATACAGAAAAACTTAACCCTTATGAAAAGATGCTCTTAAAAAGGATTCTTATCGATGGTGAAACCTATGCATCTATATCAGAAAGGTATAACATATCATACTCAAGTCTTTCGAAAGATTCTAAAGACCTACAGGAAAAATTACAAGAATTATGCAAGAAGTATTTTACGTAAGTATATATCTTAACATCATCTTAATGATAGCTCTTTTATATGCTATCTTTGAAGGTAAGATAAAACAATATATTCAAACCCGTAAGAGGAAGACAAGAGCAGCTAAAGCATCAAGAATGAATCTTGAAAAAGCTGCCCTAACAAAGATAATCAGGAAAGAGGTAAGAACTTATCTTGAAGAACTTCAAAAATGATGGGTGAATATATATTTAATATTATAGGGATCGCTATCCTTGGAAACATGATAGCACATTGGTTCCTTCCTATACAAAGAGCAAAGAGGAGCTTTATCGGTGGTTTATCTACAATTTCTGCCTTTTTATATACGTTAACTGATAAAGTTTTAAATTGTTCAAAGTGTATGAGTTTCTGGCTTTTCATAACCTTCCAGGTTGGCAATCTATATTCAGATTTTATTCTTTTGCCAGAAGTTCTCATCGGTGCAGCCCTTTGCTCTTACATAGGATATCTTATCAATTTTTCAATCGATAAAATCGAAGCATGGTATGAATGAAATGGATAGGGAATGGTTATATGTAGCTTTTCCTGCATTTAAAAACAAAACTTTAAGAAAAGAAACCCTTGATGCCTACTACAAAGCAGAGATGCTGTTGAATGGATGGGATAAAGAAAGAAGACGCGACTGTTCATGTGAACTTCGATCTTTAAAAGAACAAGTGGATAACAAGCATCACGTATGGACAAAAAACCAGGAAAAACAAGACGAGGACAATATCTAACCCAACAAGATTACGAACGTATAGAACACATCATATACAATAACCTGTCTCTCCCGTTCTTTACTGAAAAAGACATAAAAGGTCCAAGACAGAATAAAAACATTCTTAGAACCCTTCTAACAAAGGGAGAGAAGTATGTAGAGGTACCTGTAGAGGGTTATGAACATATATACATAACATCTTATGGAAGGGCTATCAATTCATGGAGGATAAGTGTGTTAACACCTGCAGTAACGGCAAACAACTTTATATATTATCTGGGTGGGACCAATGTTAACTCATCTGAAGTTTTTGCAGAGATGGGATGGAAACATGATATGTTTAAGCTTATCAGGAGGTTTAACAAGAACCAATGGAACTACTCACCTAAATCCCATGAACTCAAAGAACAAAAGAAACGTTTTAAACGTTCTTAACTATTTATGAACATATAATCTTTATATAATCACGATGGCCGGCGATAAATTAACAGACAGTCAAGTTCAAGAGAGGGTTGATAATTGCTTTAACCTAAGATACAAAAGAGAAATACCTATTCTTCAAAGGGAGTGGGTGAAATTGTGTCATGAACAGTATGGAGATAAATCAGAGCAACAATATTGTTCGTACTGGGCATCCGCCAAGAAAAAATATGAAGAGGGTTGGAAAGAACAATTACAAAGGCTTTTAAAACCAGCCACAGAAGAGATAGAAAGGTTATTATTCTCAGAGAACGAAGCTATGAGGAAGGCAGCCATAGATCAGATCTATAAGTATTCAGGTAATGACATACAGAAGATAGATCAGGAGGTTAAACAGACCATCCAAGTTTCGTTTGATACCGAAGATGGAGATTAAATTATTTAAACCATATACCTTACAGAAAGAGTTTATAGATAAGTTTTCAGATACAGAAGACTTGTTTGGTGTTGTTGTAAGTCCGCGTGGAAGTGGGAAAACACTTTTAGGAATTAACCTCATGCTTTATTGGCTTTTACAGAAGCCCGGACGTAAAGGTGGATGGGTATCACCGGTATACTCCCAAGCTAAGAGTGTCTATGATACGTTCACACGTTCATCTAAAGAAATCATCACAGCAGGAAATAGAATGGATATGATCATTACTTTTGTAAACGGATCCACTCTTAAGTTTCTTTCTTCTGATTCACCTGACTCGATAAGAGGGTTTAGATTTAGTCATCTTGTTTTAGATGAGATGGCGTTTATGAAAGAACTAACTATCACACAGGCTATACTTCCTACACTTAACCCCCAGGGTAAGAAATGTCTTATGATATCAACACCTAAAGGACGTAATCATTTCTATGATTGGTTTAACAAAGAGGATGTAGTCAAGCAGAGGTTTAAACTCGATCAATGTCCGTATGTAAAACAGGAACTGGTAGATCAGGCACGTAAGTCCTTACCCATAGATTTATTTAAACAAGAGTTTGAAGCACAATTTGTAGATGCTGCCAATGACGTCTTTGTAGGAGTGGATAAGGTAGCTAACATAGATGCATATGATGATGTAAGAAACCAGGAAGTGTTTATAGGTATAGATACCGGTTTAAGCGATGATGCTTCTGTATTGGTTTGTATCTCTCCTATGGGAAGGGTGGTGTATATAGAATCTATAAGTAACACCGAGATCAATACCGTAGCGACAAAATTTAACAGTGTGTTACAACAATACAAGGTTGTAGGAGGGTATGTGGAGATAAATGGTATAGGAAGAGCTACTTATGACCTTATGAAAGATAGATACAAGAAGGTAAGACCTTTTACAACCACACAAGATAACAAAACAGAGATGGTAAGGAAGTTAATTGCAGACATAGAGTCTTTATCTATAGAATTACCATCAGAGGATCTATGTCCAACCCTACATAGAGAATTTTCATCTTACAGCTACAAAATGTCACCAACGGGTAAACTATCATTTGGTCATAGACCCGGACATAAAGATGACCACATAGATGCTTTATTGATGGCCAATTACTCAAGGGTTAAATTTATAGAACGTAAACCTGTAAGGGTTGCCGGTGTTAAACCTGTATGGCAGGATAGCTACAATCCAACCACAGGTCCTAAATAACACCCATTAACTATTTATTTTCATATGAAGAAGAATATAACGTTTGAATTGCCTCCTTATTTAACCATAGGCCAATACCAGGCAATGGCTAAAGGACAGAGAGGAACAAAATTCGAATACCTAACAACAACTGTATCTGCATTAACTAAGTATCCTCTTAAGGAGGTAGAGCAGTGGGATGTTAAGTCAATGAAAAACATCTTTGATAAGTTCAAAGACATTGACGTTAACAATTCACAATTCCACAGCTTAATAGAATGGAATGGTAAGCTACATGGATACAGTCACATTAACTCCCAGACATTGGGAGAGTACGTAGACCTTGAACACTACTGTGAAAACGTAGAGGAGAATCTACACAAGATAGCAGCATTGATGTATCGACCGGTAAACAAACATAAGTTTAAATCTTTAAAGTTTACTCTCGATCATCAGTTAAAGATCCTTAAGAACAAGGTAGCTAACGTGTTTGATTACTATAAGGTTGACAAGTATGATTCGGAATATTGTGATGAAGCGTCAGAAGGGTTTAAAGACTTTCCTGCCTTTATCATTTTAGGAGCTATTGCTTTTTTTTTGACCACAGGAAATCTGTATTTAAACAGTACGATCTCTTCACAGGAGGAACCCAAGATGAGAGCGATGATACAGACCAACCTACTAACAAGTCTTGGTCAGAGCATTGGTCGTGGTGGGGGATTATCTACACACTCTCGAAGTCCGGAATACTTACAATTACAGGAGATACCAGCATTACAAACATAAACTTTATCACCGTGCTAAACTATCTCCAGGTTGATAAAGACTATAACAAGGAAGTGGAACAATTACAAAACCCTTCCATAAAAAGATATTAAATGGAAACAATCATATTTATCGTTTTACTTGTAGGTAGTTTAATCTACAATATGAAACAATACAAGACCATCCAGAAATGTAAAGGATGTGAACAAAAACCAAAACCTTCTAAATACAAACAATCATGGAAGGATGGCGGTAAAGCTAAATCTAAATGGTAAAATTATGGCAAAGAAAAAAAACGTGTCTAAAGAAGAAATAATCATCGATGATAGTATCATACAGGATGATATAGAACCTACGGCAGACACAAGCAAAACAATTGAGACAAACGAGGAATACAACGGTATGAACTCAGTAGCTATAAAACATTTCATCGACGGGTATAAACAACACGGATGGGATGATCATAGAATAGCAGCAAGACTGGGAGTTCCTACGTCTGTTATTACAAAACTTAAATAATGGAATATAACATCCCATACAGAGATATAATCAATGAGTTTCAAAATGCATGTAACCTGCACAATCAAATAGCGGCATTTGATGCCGGTACTATTGATTTTTTGGATGCATCATCACAAAATAGATTATATCCTTATATTTTTTTAAGACCTCTTTCTGCCACATTATTGGACGGAAGCAGAACCTTACAGTTTGAATTATACAGTCTTGACCAACCCAACATTTATGATGGGCAGAATATAGACGTTATATCCAATACTGAAATATATCTGTATGATTTGATGGCTTATTTTGATTATGGACCGGCGGTAAGATCACAAGTATATAGTGTTGATCTTGTTCAGGCCATACCCGTTAACGAGGCATTTGCCGACAGACTATATGGGTGGATGGGAACTATAGATGTATCTACACCGTTCGCTTTAGACTTCTGTCAATACCCTTCCGGATCTGCATAATGAAGATATTACAACAGGCATTAAAGAAAATAGGAGAGCTTTTAACTGCAGAGTTTAGAGCTACCATCGGGCGTAAAACATCATCAAGATCTACAGGAGCTCTTAAAAAGAGTATTGGGTATGAAGTAGTTAAGTTAAATGACGGTATGGGTGTTAAGAGGGTAAAAACCATGATAGATAAACTTGATGAATATGGTTATTACGTTGATGCCGGGGTAAGAGGAACAGAATCAAAATATGCAAAGAACCCGCAATCGGTCTTTAACATAGGACAGTTTACCAAACCAATTATAAACAAGTCTTCAGGTTTACCTATTCCTGTAAGAATATCTATAGCACAAAAGGGGTTAAGACCAAAACCTTTTATCAATCCATCTATATCAAGTGTGATGGGTGGTGAAGGAATGGATATCTTAGAACAAGCTTTGGTAAAAGAGGTTACCGTAAACATTAACAACAACCTTGAAGACATAACAATAGGATAATGGCAATAACAATATTACAACAACCAACCACACCTAACTGTTCGAAAACAAATCTTGTTTATCAGTTATCATCATCGAATGCAAATCAACCTCAGTTTCAATACCTGATGGATGTATATGTATCCGGTTCATCAGATAGACTGGCAAGGATAAGACAATTTCCTAACCCTTTAACACAGGCGGTATTTGATCCTTCAAGGATATGTGATGATAATTTGGATTATTATCCTGTATATGCATCTGCAAGTGTTGTGATAAACAATACAGATAACTACAAAACCTTTACAGTTGAGTTTGGTGAAGAATATGGAACATCACCTTCATCTTCTGTTACTACATATACAGCATCTGCTGTTGATAACATAGATGTATTTCCATGTCAGGTAGATCCTAACAATGGTGTGGGGTATAACTTTTTAGGAGGTTTGGTAGAGAGTGGTTCTGCTGTCTTCCTTACAGATAGACCAGACAATATAACATCATACAATGATATCATAGAATATACACCTGTATATAACGGGACAGGTGCACCGGAAGATTTAGTCATAACATCTCCATTTTCTCCTACTACTGTTACATATACAGTTCAACCGGGTGAGATCTTTATGGATGCTACCATATGGGGGTATAATGTAACAGGATCAAGAACATGGACTTTTGGTGGTGAATCAAGAACAATAAATTATGAGGTATTTTGTCAAAACCCTCTTTATTATTTTTACTTTATAAACAGATATGGAGTATATGAGTCTTTCTCAACAGAGATGTCTTTAAGAACCAATACATCTATAAGCAGACAAAAATATGTTCAACCATTTGTAAATTATGGAGGAGATCCTTCATACAACACTTATACAAATGGATTTCAACTTAACAGAGGAGCAAGTCAATACTCTTCAGCAGTTGCAGATAGACACGTTCTTTCAACCAACTGGTTAACTCAAGCTGAAGCATTATGGATAAGACAGTTATTGGAAACAGATAATGCAACAGCATACATACAAGCAGATCCAGATATAACCGCTGTAGGTGAAATACTTACATACATACCTATAGTTGTAACCAACACAAACTATATACAGAACACAGGAAGAACCGATCAGAAGATTTTTGCTTATGATATAGAGTTCGAATATGCAAACCAAAGAAGAGGAAGATAATGAACGATGTTATCCTTAGAGTTGTCTATGATGGAGTAACTTATGATCTTGATATACAACAAGACATACCGTTACGTGTAGACATATCTAAAGTTGATAACGCAAGAATAGGAGCTCTTTATGGTGTAGGTTCCCAAAGATTTGACTTACCAGGATCTAAAAGAAACGATAGATTTTTTAAACACGCATACAACGTCGGAGCCGATGACATTCCTGGTTTCTATAATACCGTAGATGCTTATGTTATCTATAGCGGAGAGACACTCTTACAGGGAGAGTTACAATTGGATGAAGTGGTAACCGATGAGTTTGGGTATGTAAACTATAAGGTTGAAATATTTGATACCTCGGTACAGTTTTTATCTGCCATTGACGGTCTTAACATTAAAGATGCTGATTGGTCTTCTTACAATCATACATATAACAAAGATGCTATCATACAGAGTTGGACAGGTTCTTTAGTTAATGGTGATATCTTTTACCCTATCGTAGATTATGGATTTGATAATCCAGAACAAGTAGGAACTCAATACCCAAGAGTTCAATTACAGGAGATAACAAGTTCGGCACAACCTCTAAATCTTGCACAGTTCCAACCAGCTATAAGAATGAAGAGTGTTCTTGATGCTATATTTGATCAGGTTGGTTTTAACTGGACAGGTTCTTTTTTAGATATACAAGGATTAGATGACATATATATCTTACCAAAACCAGACGACAACCTTGGTATTGGATCAGGAATACAGAATACTTTTCAGGCTGAAGTATCTTCTACACAGACAATACCTTCTCCTGCTAACTCTTCTGACATTACCAACACAACTATAGCGTTTGATACAGAGGTAAGTGATCCAGGGAACAATTACAACGATACTACATATACTTATACCGTACCTGCCAACGGTACATACAGGTTTAGTAGTAATATAACGTTTGCAAGAGATTATGGGGCAGACACAGTTATTACAGAACGTCTAAGACTTATATCCGGTTCAACTGTTTTAGCATCAGGTGAGAATTTTGAAGTAGATAGAAACGTTACTTCTGGATTGACAGGAAGTTTAGGATTTTCATATGAAGGTTTTTTAAATGCAGGAGATACTCTTGTTGCTAAAATGCAATTGGTTGGTGTATCAGGAACAGACTTTCCTATAGATGATTATGTTATACTTGGTTCAGGTTCAGGTCAAAACTCTTCTTTTGCAGCAAGTGAAGCTCCTGTAGATTTCGATGGTGTTACTGTAGACTTTTCTGAACAGTGGGAACCGTTAACTAAAACTTTAGATGTTTTAAAAGGTATCATAGATCAATTTAATTTGGTTATTGTACCTGTAGAAGGTTCAACCAATACTCTTGAAATACATACGTTTGACGATTGGATGAGACAAGGAGAGCTTAAAGATTGGACACAAATTTATGATACAGCCAAAAGAAAGTCTATATCACAACCGGTAGGTGAACAACCAAAAAAGCTTTTATTTCAAAACGTTGAAGATGAAGATAGATTAAGTAAGCTTGCTTTAGATTCTGATCCTAACTATCAATACGGAACCCTGGAGGTCATAGCAGAGAATAACAGATCACAAGGTGATGATACCTTAGGTAGTTATTTTGGACCTACAGTACTTGCTTCTGAAACACAAGGAGCTAACTTAAGTTTATCACTAACAGATTTTGTTTTTCCTCATTTATATAAGTTTGAAAACTCAGAACAACAATCGTATAAGTTTAAACCAAGGATAGGGTATAAGGCAGAGGCTGATATACCAACTCTTAACACACAAAACGTAAACATCTTTATAGGTGATGGATCATCTCAGGTAGAAGTATCTGGAAGTTATTTTACTTTATCTAACACAGAGACAATATCTTCTAACCCTACAACACAGAACTTACTGTTTAACTCCTCTTATACATCGTACATACCTCCAACATTTAACCAACAGAATTCAGTATCTCAGTTTACCACATATTGGAAAACATACATTGATTCTTTATATTGGGATGATGCAAGGAAGGTAACTTTGGATGTTAAGTTTAACCGAAATGATTATAGGTCTATAAAACTTAACGATAGAATCTTTATCAAAGATCAACAATATCGTATTAACAAGATAAAAGGATTTAACTTAACATCATCCGATATAACAACCGTTGAACTGTTGAAACTTTATCCTGCTTACGTTGGTTCAATAACACCGGTGGTAACTCCTACTCCAACAGGACCTACGCCTACACCAACAGTTACAGCAACACCGACAGCAACACCAACACCAACGGCAACTCCTACGCCTACGGCTACCCCAACGGCAACACCGACACCAACTCCGGCTACACCAACACCGACACCAACTCCGGCTACACCAACGCCTACACCTGCTACACCAACGCCTACACCTGCTACACCAACACCAACAGCAGCAACTCCTACTCCAACTGCAGCTACGCCAACTCCTACTCCAACACCAACACCGTTGCAGTATAGAACAGCATACTTCCATGCTACTGAAGGAAATGGTTCAGGTCAGCCAGGAACAGCTTGTAACAACTCAACCAGTGTAGCGGTTTACTATACAGCATCAATTGCAAATGTAGCTTCAATAACTACATCAGATAGTATATATACAGACTTTGGTGTAACTAACTTCCAAGGGGGTACACAGTGGTATGGTATTAGTAGTGTATTAGGTCAAGCACAAGCTGATAGAGCATTCTTTATGGTTAACAATGCAGCACCTACAAGTAATATTCAACAAATAGCAGAATGTTTTACACAAACACCAACACCTACTCCAACACCTACACCAACATCAACTGCTGATATAAGGGTACTTGATTGTGCTCAAGGAACAACACATGATGTAACTCTTGTTGGATCAACATCACCGCCTGTAGGTTTTGCAGTTAAGTTAAGCGGTGGTGGAGGAAGCTGTCCTACATGGAATGGAACACAGTGTTTTGAAATATTGGCTAACACTGGTATAACAGGAACTTGTACCGTTACGTTATCTGCTACTACTACAGGTGGATGTACTTCTGGATTTGGAGACTGTCCTGGTCCTACTCCTACTCCAACACCAGGACCACCAACACCTACTCCTACTCCAACACCGGCTACGCCAACGCCTACGCCGACACCGGAGTTTGTGTTTGCAAGATACCTTGATTGTGATGATCCATCTAACTTGTTAGATGTTTATGGTAACTACCCTACAACATTCCCTAACGTGTTAAGAGATGGAGCTGTATGTTTTGAGTATGATAGTGCTGCTGGTTCAGGTACAGACGGTCTTTACACTTTATATACTGGGTACAATACTTGTTTAGAATGTCAGGTGACTCCAACACCTACTCCTGCAACTCCAACACCTACACCTACACCGGGTATTTGTAACTCTGTAGCTTTACGTAAAGAGTTAACATTAGTAGATCCTGTAGATTGTTCTGATGATGGTAATGCATATTATATGAATGCAGCTTCCTTTGCAACAGCAACACAGTTATATAAAAGCTTAAATGACTGTAGCAGAAAGGCTGATTCAGCTTACTACTATGAAGGTAATTTCTACAGGTACTGGGATAATGTAACAGGATTCGGAGCAAGTGGAACAGTACAGTGTATATAAGTCCTAAACAAGGTATAAACATTATTTATTAATATGGCAAACCAAACAGTAAACATAGATGTTCAAGTAAAGACCAAGTCACTTGCCCAGATGGAGCAAGATCTTGAAGCAATCAATGCCGAGTTAAAACAGGTTGAGGTTGGGTCTGATTCTTTTAAAAGTCTAACAAAACAAGCACAAGCTGCTGAGAAAGAACTTGCTGATGTAAATAAACAGATAGAAGGTTTTACAGCAGATGATAAGTTTATGGCTGCAGATGGAGCTATAAAGTTATTTACAGGTACCTTACAGGGTGCTGTAGGTGTTTTAGGTATGTTTGGTATTGAATCAGAAGTCTTTGGAGAGTTTGAGAAACGCGCAGCATCAGCTATAGCTTTAGGTATTGGTTTAAAAGATCTTTCAGAAGGGTATAGCCAGTTGGCTAAATCATTTAAAAAAGCAACAGGAGCACAATTAGGATTTAATGCAGCAACGTTACTTAATCCTTATGTAGCAGCAGGTGCAGCAATAGTAGCTGTTGTAGGTTCTTTAGCCTATCAGTTCGATAACTTTTCAAACATACTTAAAGAGGCCGGATTAGGTACAGTAGATCTAAGTGGTGCATGGAATGGTTTATCAAGAATCTTTTCAGGTGTAACAAATGTTATTGCATCTCGTGCAGGACATATGGTTGCAGCTTTAGGGCATATTAGATACGGAAGGCTTAGAGAGGCAGCAAAATCTCTTAGCAAATTAGGTGTAGGTGGAATGATGGAAGCTTTTAAAGAAGGTTCAGACCAGGCAGCAGAAAGACAGAATAAGAAGCAAGGAGAAAAGGAAGCAAAAGATTTTGAAGAAGCAAGACAGGAAGAGCTCAAAAGACTACAAGAGCAATGGTTGCTTGACGATGACATGAAAAAATCTAACGAAGAATGGAATGCAGAGTTTGGTAAAGATGCAGCTATGGCTTTTGCAGAGGCATTTAACAAACAAATACAAGAAGATCCACCAGACTATGGGTATGTTGATGTAGATACTATAGATGATATAAATGGACTTTGGGAAGAAGGAGGACAATTACATGACCTATACAAGCAAAGACAAGATGCTTTAGAAAAATCTTTAGCAACAACAGAATTTCTTCAAAACTTTACAGAAACAGCAACACAGGCTTTTGATATTATAAATCAAGCAGCAGATGCAAGATATGAAAGACAGCTTATCAATCTTGAAAGAGAAAGATCAGAGATTGAAACAAATGTACATCTTACAGAAGAAGAAAGAACGAAAGCTTTAGAGGCTGTAGATGCAAAAGAAAAGAAACTTGAGATTGAAAGAATTAAAAGAGAGCAAAAGAGATTTACCTTACAACAAACACTTCTTATAGCTGAACAGATGTTAAAAACAAATATGTTCATCTTAGATATGAAACAAAAAGGTATGCAACAGATAGCAGCAGCACAAGCAGCAGGAACAGAAGTTGCTTTAACAGGAGCAGTACAAACAGCTAAAGCACAAACATCCTTAGGTGCATTTACAGCTGCCTTAGGTCCTTTTGGTATAGCAGCCTTTGCAGCATCCATTATTGGTATAATCGCTTCTATATCCCAGGCTAAAAAAGCAGCCAATGCCGAAATTGCAGCATTAACAGGAGTATCAACATCAACAGGTGGAGGTGGAGGAGTAAGTATACCATCAACACCACCACAAATCACACCAGCACAAGATGCTATTGCACAACCAACAGTAAGAGCTTATGTTGTTTCTGGGGACACAAGATCGGCAGAAGAAGCTGATGCTAAGATACTATCAAGAAGAACTTTAGACTAAAAACTATTTATTATTATGCGTATTGTAGAATTACTGATCGAAGAACTTGAAGATATGAGCGGATTTACAGAGGTAGCTCTTGTAAAAGATCCAGCCATAGAACTTCCTTTCTTTGCATTTAAAGAAAACAAAGTAGAAGATGCTATAGCTTTTCAAATCATCAAACAACTTATGAAAGATGAATTTGTTGAGAAGCTTCCTGGTGAAAGTAGAGATGACTATATGGGAAGGTGTTTACCTAAACTTAAGTCTGAAGGTTTTCCAGAAGATCAAGCTTTAGCGATCTGTTATGATTCTTTCGATATAGATGTTTCTACATTACCAGGTTATGATAACAATATATCCGGATCTATCAACTATGAATTTGAATCCTTTAACGATTATCCTGAATCAGCAGTCAACGCTGCCAAAAGAGCCTTGGAATGGAGAGATTCTCATCCTGAAAATGACTGTGGAACTCGTGTTGGGTGGGCCAGAGCTAACCAACTTGCTAACAGACGACCAATATCAGAGGAAACTATTGCAAGGATGGCTTCTTTCGCAAGACACTTACAACACGAAGATGTTCCATATTCCGAAGGTTGCGGAGGCTTAATGATCGACGCATGGGGGGGAAGAGCAGGTATAGAGTGGGCTCAAAGAAAATTAGAAGAGATAAGAGAGGGTCTCTCTCAAGAGTTCTCACACTTTAATGACCTACCATCTAACATACAAGAGAAACTGTTGGAGAACCTTTCTAAGACAGGGATATCAAGGGATTCACTTGTAAAAGATGGCTATGTTATAGAGGATTATGAAGAAAGTCCAAATTTAACATTTGCCTTACCAACAAAATCATCAGCCAACCCAGACAAACCAACAAATGATACGTCAGGTAATTTTAAAATACTTTACGAATATTCAGGTCCCAAAGATTCTAAAAATAGATCTTTCTGCAGGAGACTTTTAGATCTTGATTTATTGTTTAGAAAAGAAGACATAGATAGAATGACCATACAGGGAGCCAATTCTGAAGAGTTTGGTTTTTATAACATTTTTAGATACAAAGGTTCTTTTAACTGCAGACATATCTGGAGAAAGAAAAGAGTTTATCAAAAACAAGAACAAAACCCATCAAGTATAAAATCAATCATTCCAAGAATAGCAGATCTACCTTCAGCAAATGTAGCACCTGGTGTTAACAGCAGTATAGGTGATAGTGAAACTGTAGCTTTCTCAAAGTATAACTTTGGTATGGATGAAGATAAAAAGATAGTTGTCGGACCTTTAATGGTTCCCAACCGCTTAATTTTTAGAGTAGATGAAAATAATGAACCGTATTATGTCTTTTTTAGCGAGGAAACAATTAAGAAGCTAAGTCAAAAAATGATGAAAGAAAAACTTCTTGATAAAATGAACCTTGAACATGACCCAGGATCTCCTATAGATGGACATATGATTGAAACCTGGATCATCGAGGACGAGATGAATGATAAATCTAACTCATATGGAATGAACTTACCAAAGGGAACTTGGGTAGGTGCCTATCAGATAGAAGATAATGAGGTATGGAACCTTGTAAAGAACGGTACAGTTACGGGATTTAGTCTTGAAGGTTTTTTTGAAAGTAAAAAAATTCAGTAAACAATGAACATAGAATATTATTCAACAGCAGGGTTCTTTTCAACTGCAACAATATCGGCCATACACTTTCAAGACTTTATTTTAGCTTTCATGCTCGGGTTTGTTGGAGCATTTGGTGGCTATCTTTTTAAGCTTTTAAAAGATAACGTCTTAGATCCTAAAAAATAAAAAAGGCCCCGAAGGGCCCAAAGGATTAACCAACCATAGCTCTCGTAACAAAATACAAAAAGCAGAGAGCTAAAAATATATATTGTGTTCTTTCTTTCATCCTTACCCAACCTTTAATTTACTGTGAAAAGAAGGAAGAGTTACCTTCTTAATTTTATCTATAGCAGTAGATGAAGAGATAAACTTACCATCTTTAACAACAAATGTCTCTTGTTCATCAGGCCAACCATAGGTTCCACCTTCCTTTGTGATAGAGATTATCATGTTAAAAAAATCTACGTTTGCTTGTTTTTGTACTTTATTCATAACCGTTTTTGTTTTTATATTATACCTTAATATAAGAACTTTTCTTTAGACTACCAACTTTTTTTAAAGGTTTTTTTCAAGTTACTTAAAAAAATAGTTTTTATATCAAAATATATATTTATGAGTAAGTATTATTTATTAACTTTTAATATATCTTCATATGAACAAAGAGGAATTAAAGTCTCTTGTCAAGAAATACTTTCACCTTGAAGATAAACAACCAGAACAACCTTTGACGGAAGAAACACAGAAATTTTCTGAAGCAAAACTCCAAGATGGAACTGTCGTGACTAACATGACAGACGCTCCATTTGAAGTGGGGCAAACTCTGCATGTAATCACGGAAAGTGGGGAGCATGTTATTGCACCGACTGGGGAGCATCTTCTTGAAGACGGGACTTTGGTTGTTATCAATGAGGAAGGTACTATTACAGGGATAAAACAACCAGACGCTACAGGCGAAGGATCTTTAGAAGCTTCAAAAGAAGAAATGACAGAAGAAACTACAGCAGACAATGCTGAAGAAAAAACTGAACTTTCTGAAGAAGCAACAGAAGAGACTGAAATTGAAGCAGAGGAAAAAACCGAAATGGCAGATCATGAAACTACTGACGAGGAAACTTCTATGGAAGAGCACGACATCAGAGAAGAGATTGTATCAGCTATTGCAGACGTAGTTCAGCCTGAGATTGAAGCCATGAAACAAAAAATGGCTGAAATTGAAGAAGCTATGAAGGAGCACTATTCAAAGACTCCAGCTTCAGAACCAACTGTTGAATCAAGATTCTCCAAGATTCAAGAGATTAAGAACGGAGAAAAGAAAGGATTAAATGGCTTCAACGCTAAAAAAGCGCAAATGGAGATGGTCCTGTCAAATCTAAAATCAAGAATCAATAACTAACCTTAAATTTTAAAATTATGAGTTTAAATGTATCAGCTTTAGCTGACTGGTCCAATAGTACTGCTGGCGAGATGATCGTTAGATCAGTATACGAAGGACAAACTACATCGATTCTGCCTGTCAAAACAGGAGTTAAGCACTCAACTCCATTAAACATCTTTGATGTGGATCTTGTTATCCAAAATGGAACTTGTGTATCTACACCTTCAGGTTCAATGATAGCTACAGATAAGCAATTAACTGTAACTCCAAGAACTTCTTTTGATGGATTATGTTTGAAAGACTTAGATACTAAGTATTTAGGTATTTCTGCATTAGAGCCAGGATCATATAATCAAACCTTTGCCTTGGCTAACGCTTATGGTGAAATGCTTGTTAACCAATTTTCTAAAAAGAACGATGAGTTCTTATGGAACACAAATTCAGGATCTGCACAAGGTCTTGGATATTTAACTTCAGGGTCTAACACAGGAGTGGTAGTACCAAATGAAGCAACAGGATCATTTACTTCTACAACTGCACTTACAGTTATCGATGCACTTATCGAAAACTTAGATGCTGATGTAGCAGATAGAGATGACTTAACTGTTTGGATGTCTGTAACTAACTTCAGAAAATACGTTACCGCGCTTCGTAGTGCTAACAACTTTTATTTCGATCCAGGTTCAATAACTAACAGATCAGGTATTCTAACAATGGCTTATCCATTTCAGAATGTTAAGGTCTGTGGTACAACGGGACTTCAGGGGTCTGATAGAGTCGCGCTTATGCCAGATGCTTATGCAGTGGTAGGAACAGACCTGGAAACAGATTTAACTGATTTCCAATTATTCTACGACATTAACTCGGATCAGCTAAGACACAGAATTTCAACGAAATTAGGTGTAGGTTTGGCATTTCCGGAATACGTAGTATCAAATAATAGAAATTAATATTAACCTTAACTTAAACCAATATAACTATGAGTTGTCAAATCACAAGCGGTAGAAGCATTCCATGTAGACAGTCCTTAGGAGGTATAAAAAACATTTATATTCTTTCAGGATCTGTAG
>Ga0208767_1001769_pt1 | contig 16850 bp, 12 predicted proteins | sample VirMetDEL_Mar_21_FD_184514 | JGI IMG/M metagenome (GOLD analysis project Ga0208767, IMG submission 184514) | Aqueous microbial communities from the Delaware River and Bay under freshwater to marine salinity gradient to study organic matter... | ecosystem: Environmental > Aquatic > Marine >... | reverse complement strand
AAAAGGTAACATTTACGATTACTTAAGATTGATTAAATATTTTGACAATTCAATCTTTAAGGCAATTAAATCGTATGTGCCTGCACGTACTAGCGTGACTACAGGCGTTGTAATTAAACAACACCTATTAGAGCGTAACCGTCGCCCACCTGTATTACTTGATCCAACTACAACGGTAGCAATTAACTCTTCTGAGTCGTTTAATACACCTATTGAATTAGGAAACTTAGAACTTACGTCAAGTATTGCTGTTGGTTCATTTAGTGGTGGCGCCGGGGGTGTTGTAAATGACTTCAATATCCCACTTCAAATTTCAGGATCTGATTTTTACGTAGAAAGTAATGCTTCTTTAGCTGCAGGTGCTGGTGAAGCTAATGTGTTTGATTCACTTAGTCACACTGTTACTGTTACATCCTCAGGATTATTTAGTTGGGCTGGTGAAATGGTTAACCAGATTAATCTTGAAGGTTATGATACTTTTTACGATGAGAATGTTCCATTAATTTTTGGATTAAACTTCCTCCAGAGTAATGCTGATGCGGAATATACCCTTAGATTAAAAGATGATGGTAATAATATTATACAAGAAATAGATGTTGTTGATCCGGGGAATGCTGTTCAATATCGAACTATATTTTTTGATCCAATTTTTCCTACAGAATCTAAAGGTTATAAAATAACAGTTGACTATACTAATGGAACTGCTACACTTTATAATTATACATCTTCAATATTAAATGCTTACCCAACTGGGGGATATGGTCCTAATATTGTATATACCAACAACTTATCCCCAGGTCCTTTATTCCCCCTACCCTCAGGCTATGATTATGAACTTAACAAATATAATCTAAGACAGGGGTATCTTGATACGTTAACAACAACATTAGGTGATTTAACTAAGGCTGAAGTTTCTGAAAAAGCATTTTACGATGGTGAATACAGTGGTAGTGAATTTATAGCTACTACACAGTCATTATTTAATAACCCTTATGTTGATCAAAGTTTGATTGATACATCTTATGATGTAGAAGTTGCACTTGCTAGTTACAGTTCTCTTTATAGTTTTGATTGGTATACAGCTAGTATTTACTATAGGGAAGATGCTGGAAGTTATGAAAGGGTTACTCCTGATGTATTTTTAACAGAAACTTTTGGAGCTGAAGAATGGATTAAGATTTGGTTATGTAGAGATACAACCCAGCCAGATTATATCGCGGTTGCTGCTATTGCTTTTAATACTAAAAAAATTCCTTTATTAGGAGGTGATAACACCCCAACCCCAGGATTTTACCCCTCAGGATCTGTCGCGGGAACTATTAGTACACCTTCTGGATTTTGGCAGTATTATAGAGCTGATAGTGCCATGCCCAATTTCTATTTCCACATCTCAGAAAGTTGGTTAAGTAATGGAACTTGGGACACTGATAGTAATGCTTATGGTCAAAGCGGAGCTGATATATGGAGTGGAGGTTTAGAACTCTATGATTATGGTCTTGGAGGCTTGGTTGAAGGAATTAACTGGGATTATCTACCATCACGAAATATGTTATGGATGATACTTACTCCTGAAGGACCTGGTGGTGGGAATCAAAGACCCTTAAAAGGCCAGGGTGATCCTTATTTCCCAAAAACTCCAGGTGTTTGGACCCAAACAGAATACTACTACAGACCTTCCGTAAACGATCTTAATAAATTTAAATATTTCAACCACGAGTCACAACTTGATATATGGAGAAGTGGTTTAAATACTACTACTACCCCTCCAGGAGAGGCTAGAGCACTTTATGCATTTGCTTCTTTAATTAATACTAGTAGTGTCAATGCAAGCCAAACAACCTTAAGGGGATTGGCTTTTAATACTATTGATCTTAATGGTAATAATAACCAAAACACTATAGGAAATCAACCATCTTTTGCTGTAGAATTAAACGCATCAGGCTCATCTCCAACATGGACTAACTCACAGTTAATTAATACTGCTACTTGGGACCAACAAGGATTCGGCTCAGTTTCAGGGAATGATAGTGATGTGTTATTTTATACCTTTAATCTCCCAGGTCTTCAGGAGAGGAATTCTTTCTTCTTAACATCTCATCTTACAAAATCTTTAGATACATTCTTTAATTTTGACCCAATCCTCCCAGCAAGTTTTAATTTTGCTAATTCAGAATATAACGCAGTATTTAATAATGTTTCTGAAAGTAGGCCAAGCAGCAAAATTGAAGAAGTTGATTATACAAACGGAATTGATACTCCTGCTAATTTAGAAAGTATTAGAAGTGGAAGTGCTATTAAAGCCCAAGTCCCTGACAGCAACTATACATCAGATTTCTGGACATTACCAAGATATAAAGGAAGTACTTTACAAAGCTTAACTTACAACACATACACCCCATCAGGATCTGATTACTCAGCTTCTAATGGAGATGTTATAGATTGGGATGGAGATAATTCTTATGGTAACACAGCAGTAATTAATAAAAACCCAATTTATTTTGCTCATTTTAAAACTTCATACCATAACCTTCAAAATGCTGGTACCTATACTTTTGATATTGATGAGTTAATTGAATCACCAAGAGACAATATTACAGGTACAGAATATACTCCTAAAACTGTTAAAGTTGATGGTGGTGGAGACATGTTAACTACTGTAAAAAGTACATTTGAAGTAGATAGAAAAGCAATTGTAGCTTACAATACTACTAAGTTTAATAACGTTAATTATGGTCTTCTATCAGTAGGAAGTCAAAATATTTTCCAAGGAGCATTAGAAATGCCTACTATTGCTGCCACAACAACAGGTCAATTAGGTGAAAAAACTGATCCCTACAGATTCCCTAATTCATCAGTAACAATGTCATTTGCAACAGCAAGTTGGATTTCAATGTATAAAACAACTGCAGCATCATCCCCAACTTCTAACGTCACCTCTTCAGCTTGGGGTAGTAATGGTAAAGGATGGATGGCTACTGGTAGTAATTGCTTATACTTACAAGGAAGTAAAGTTTATATTACAGGTTCTGCAACTTATGAAACAGGATCTCAAATAGAATATAATGGTCCTGGATTAGGTTTGCTCCACTCTCTTAATGTGGCAGTTTCAAGATCCATCCCAGCTTATATAAATACATCATCCCCAATAAGTTATTATCTAGGAGTTCCTATTGCTAATGTATTAAACAATACAACCCAAACTCTCCCAGGAGTAGATACTAATTATAGTTATGAAAATTATAGTGGTTCTGGACTTAATTCTACCTTTAGAAATTTTGATAGTCCTGAACAATTTATAATTAAAAGAGGAGATGAAATAGTAGTTACTTACAACTTAACAAATCTTAATACTGGGGTAGGTGGGCAAAGAGCTACATGGAAAGAACAAGTATATACTGTTTTAAATGTAAGCGGAGAAACAGGAGTTTCTGGGGTTGATTCTACCTACTCAGCTTCAGGATGTACTAACATTTCATGTTATATGGCTGGGCCTCTAATGGAAGATCAACTTTTTAACAAAATTGAAGTTTACCCTAACCCAGCTAATACTGGAATCCCAGGTGGTCAAATTTGGGGATTTCAAATTAGAAGAAGAATTAATGCTGATGACAGAGTCATAGTATACCAAACCCCACCAGATGTAGGAAGAAATTCATCTACAGGTTCAGGTGAAGGATATTTAATACCAAATGATTTCACAGCCCAACAAAAACGAAATGCTTTGACATTAATTAATCAATTAAAAGCGAAAAATGCATATAGAAACGATGAGAGAAACACAACCTCATAAATAAAATTTGGATAGAAACTAAAAAAATGTATATTTATAAATAAAATAATTCTAATATGGGATATTTAAATAATCAAATAGTAACAGTCGATGCTATTTTAACTAAAAAGGGTAGAGAGCTATTAGCTAAGGGAGATGGCACTTTTAAAATTACCCAATACGCATTAGCTGATGATGAAATCGATTACACAATGTATAATCCAAGTCATCCCTCAGGTTCTGCCTATTATGGAGAGGCAATTGAAAATATGCCCTTATTAGAAGCATTTCCTGATGAGACTCAGATCATGAAATATAAATTGGCAACTCTCCCAAGAGATACAGCTAAAATGCCAATCGTAACATTAGGTCAAGGTAACTTGACAATGAAACAAACTGAAGAAAAAACAATCACTCCTCAAACACTTGAGTATCTTGGCAATAATTCAACATTTGAAAGCTCAGGTTACTTATTTATTGTAGGAGATGCTAGATTGTTTAGCTCAATCACAGGAACAGGAATTGATACTCAAGCAGCTAATGCTTTAAATTCAACTCAAACTATTGGTACTAATATATCTAAAACAGTAATTGGAACTTCAATAACACTCCAAGCAACAGGTGTTAATACATTGTTTGGTTCTAACTCAGCATTATATAGTACTTTGACAGTTGTTGGTAGAGATAGTGGAGCAAGAGTTCAAATTCCTATTACAATTAACAAGACAACTACGTAATTTAGAACAATATGGGATTTCAAAAATTTGATCCAAGAGATTTATTAGTAAGTGCTGAAGCTGTTACTGACACTGTGTGGTCAAATGGCAGCCCCACTTTAACATCATTCTATACATCATCCGTACAAGAAGCCAGTAATACAGGAAAATTTTATTTGAATGTATTTGACAGCTCAGCTGCAACAGGTTCAGGTGAATTTGCAATTGCTTACTGTGATGCCGTAGGTAGTGGTAGTGAATTTTATAACAATGCTGTAACTGGTTCTTCACCTTCTAGAACAAACTATGGTCAATATAGAACTCTAGTTTTAGGTGATGAAAATGCTTCATTTGTGTTTGGTAACCAATCAGCATCTTATTTTTATGCTTTACCTATTGAAAGAGCCGGATATAAAGAACAACTCCTCCCAGGAGTAATGACTCTCCATTTATCAAGTTCAGGTGGTGAAGTTACACTAACTGATGACAGTTCACTAGGAGGTGCAGCTGTATTTACAGATGCTGGTAGAAGATACAACTTAGTTTCAGGTTCAGCTGGTACTGTCTTTACTAGTACTAATTCAAATGGTTGGACTGTTAACTCAGGTTCATATGGTTGGGTTCTTCCAGATGTTGGTTTAATCTTATTAAGTGGTCCTGCATTAGACGGAAGTAGTATTAGTACTAATGGTGGTATTAACTTAGGTACTCAAAGACAATTTGATACTGATAATGAAAATGCTCAAAGAGTATTTGCTTCCCTTAATAAAGGAGCCAATTTCTTACTCAACTCAGAAGAAACATTATCATCAGATTATGTTTTCGTAAGAGCAAGAAACGACGAGTTTAACTATTCTACTAACCCATCATTTATTTCAGGATCTACCGGGGCTGTATTATTTGATTCATTTATTAACGACCCACAAGTATATATTACAACTGTAGGATTATATAATGACAGTCAAGAATTGTTAGCAGTAGCTAAATTATCCCGACCCTTACTTAAAGACTTTACAAAAGAACTTCTTGTAAGAGTTAAGTTAGATTTCTAATGAATGAGTGCGTTCAAACAATTTACAACGAAGGATGTTACTATAACTCCATTTGAAGCTGATAAAAGTTTTAGATTTGTCGGAAACGACATTACTGGGAGTGACGTTGGAATTGATATCTACTATGGAAGAAATGTTGATTATGGATCAACCTCAGATTTAGTATCTGGGTTTGTCTCCCCCCTCTCAGCATCTGTAGTTTATAATAGTGCAAAACAACTTTATTATAGTAATTATCGTACTTCAAGTATGGGGGATGACTATGTAACTCAAAGTGTAGTTCCTGGGGTATCTCGTGAATATGATAGATACGTTGGTCCTATTGAAGCTCCTCGTTATGAAAACTATTTACAATCTTCATTAACTCAATCAAGATACCTTACTACTGGATCAGGAGATAATATAACCACCATAAGCATTCCTACTAAACTTTTTGGGGAAAATATTGTACCCTATACTTTTGAATTTACATTTACTGGTTCTGCCACAAATCCTGTATTTTTGACAGACGATGGGGATGGTAATATTATTAGTGCCTCAGTTGTAGTAGGTCAAATATTTTATTCTCATGGTACTATTGTGTTAGGAAGAAACACACAATTTTCTGGAGGTCCCCAAAATATAGGAGTTGATTTATATATTGATGATGGTTATCTCCAAAGCGCTTCAATAGCATTTAGTTCATCTATTACACTTTACGAACAACAATATAAATGTACAATTAGAGAAAATGAGTTTGGTTACTCATTAAATCCTTCGTTACTTACGGGGAGCTCTGACAATGAATATTATCCTTTTGTTACAGGATCGTATTTTACACCTTATATAACAACAGTAGGTCTGTATAATGAGAGTACAGAGTTAATAGCAATTGGGAAATTATCACAACCAATTCCTATTTCTCAATTTACAGACACTACCATCATGGTAAATTTCGACGTATAATGAATTGGAAATACCAAAATAAAGAAATTGAGGGAGTCTCTGACTTTCCTAAAGAAACATATGGGTTTGTTTATATAATTACTCACATCCCTTCTGATAGATCTTATGTAGGTAAAAAAATACTTTTCAACACACGTAAAGTTAAACTTACTAAAAAGGAATTAGCCGAATACGCTCAAGTAGTTGGAAGAAAACCTTCATACAAACTTGCGGTTAAAGAATCAAATTGGCAGGATTATTGGGGATCAAATAAAGAATTGATGGGTTTAATGGAGACTGAACCCCTTGAAAATTTTAGAAGACATATTTTAGAAGTAGCCCCATCTAAAAAACTACTTACTTATTATGAAGTTAAATACCAGATGATCTATCAGGTATTAGAAAAACCAGAAGAATTTTTTAATGATAATATTTTAGGTAAATTTTATCGAAAAGATTTTAGCTAACGTTGTTTCTATAAAATAGGTTTCGTATATTGATCTTCATGATAAATGAACTTTTAGTCAATCTAGTTAATTCGGTTTTAGGTGCCGGAAAAAGAACTGCAAGGGGCAATCAAGCACACACTTGTCCTTATTGCAATCACCATAAGCCAAAACTAGAGATTAACTTTTCCGAAAATAAAAAAGGATATAATCCCTGGCATTGTTGGGTCTGTGATAAGAAAGGTACTAAAATTTCTACATTATTTAAAAAAGTAAGTGCTTCACCTGAAAAATTTGAGGAATTATTTAAATTAATTGGTGCTGAACAAGAACGCGAACAAGTAGTTCTAAAGCAAGATCTCGAACTTCCTCAAGAATATAAATCCATCTTAGATAATACTGATTTAGTAGCAAGACATGCCTACTCATACCTTAAAAAACGAGGTATTACTAATGATGACATTTTAAAATACAATATAGGATACTGCGATTCAGGTCGTTATGCAAATATGGTTATTATCCCATCCTATAATGAAGTAGGTAATTTGAATTATTTTACCGCTAGATCATTCGAAAAAAATCCTTTCGTCAAATACCGCAACCCTGAAACGTCCCGCGATATTATACCGTTTGAAATGCTTATAAACTGGGATTTACCGCTGGTATTGTGTGAAGGACCATTTGATGCAATTGCTATTAAACGCAATGCAATTCCATTGTTAGGTAAAAATTTACAACCTAACCTCTTAAAAAAAATAGTAAAATCAACCGTTAAAAAAATCTACATTGCTCTGGATTCAGATGCTAGGAAGCAAGCACTCAGGTTTGCTGAAAAGTTTATGAATGAAGGAAAGGAGGTCTATTTAGTAGAGCTCGAAGGGAAAGACCCTAGTGAAATGGGATTCGCTCATTTTACAAATCTCATCCAAAACACATTTCCATTAACACAATATGATCTAATGGAAAAGAAACTCGAATTAATATGAGTAAAAGAAATATCAAAAAATCCTATGACAGGATTTTGGAAATCTCTGAGGACGCCAAACAAATTACAATGCCCGATAGCCGTTACTATCGGAGAAATGGCGAATATTACCCCTCAGTAACTTATGTTTTAGGAACTTATCCAAAAGGTAAATATTTTGAAGATTGGCTAAAAAAGGTAGGATATTCAGCAGAATATATTGTTAAAAAAGCTGGTGAAGAAGGTACACAAGTACACGAAATGATCGAAGAGTATTTAAATGGAGGAGAATTAAATTTTTTAGGTCCTCATGGTCGTCCAATTTATCATCCTGATGTTTGGCAAATGTTTTTACGTTTTGTTGAATGGTGGGAAGAATATAACCCTACATTAATTGAAACAGAGGTACATTTATTTTCCGATGAACTTAAAGTAGCTGGTACTTGCGACATGGTCTGTGAGATTGATGGGGAACTGTGGATTATCGACTTTAAAACGTCCAATAACTTACAGACAACATACGACTTACAGGCAGCTGTTTATGGTCAAATGTATAAAGAATGTTATGGTAAAGAAGCAAACCGTTATGGTATTCTTTGGTTAAAATCTAACAAACGTAAGGGCGCAAGTGGTAAAATGCAAGGTAAAGGATGGGAAATGTATGAATCAAAACGTACACAAGATGAAAACCTTGATATTTTTAGAACTGTTAAAAAACTGTTCGATTTAGAAAATCCCACCCACAAACCAATCTTTACGCAATTCAAGACGCAAGTGAAACGAAAGTTGTGATATTTATATCAAAACGCGCGTTAAATGATTTCACTAAAAAGACTCTTGAAAGAAGTTCAAGGTAATCCTAAGGCCTTGATTTTGGCTGGATCCCCAGGTGCTGGTAAAGGATCTGTTCTAGGAGATTTAGATTTAGGTGGTCTTACAACTTTCAATTTAGATGACACTATCTTAGCATTAGCAAAAGCTGAAGGTTTTTCACTAAACCAAAAAGATACTGATGCTGAAAATAGAAGTGCATTTATGAGAGCAATGCAAGCTGCCACTAAAAAACTCAAAGACGAACAACTCCCAGCTGCTATTGCAAACAAAGATTCATTTGTATTAGATGGCACTTCGGCATCTGCTAACCAAACCAAAAAATTATACGACCAGCTAACAGAAGCTGGATATGATGTAATGATGCTTTATGTTTACGCTGACTTAGAAACAGTGTTAAAACGTAATGAAAGACGCTTTGAAAAGTCTGGTGGTGAAGATAGAAGTTTAATGCCTTCGGCTGTGTATAGAACGTGGTTAGATGTAGCTAAAAATTTTGAAACTTACCAACAAATGTTTGGTGACAATTTTGTTCCATTTTCTAATGTTGGTAAAGATGAAACACTGAAAGATGTAGAAAAAATCTTAAAAACCTACATTACTCCTTTTAGACCCACAGATGCTAAACCCAAAACCGATAAGGAAAAAGCTCGCTCTAAAGCACAATCCGAAAAATTAAATAAGGACATGCAAGATTTCCTTAGTTCAGATAAAGTTAAGAATATTATTGATAATTCAGTTTCTAAAGAAGAAGCTCAATCTAAAATAACTTCTTTTATAAATGGGTAAAGTAATAGCAGCATATGGGGGTGGGTTTAAACCACCTACAAAAGGACATTTAGAAGTAGTAAAACGTGCTTTAGAAAGTAATCCTGAAATTGATGAATTTATCATTTATGTGGGTGGTGGAGAACGTGATGGTATTACTCAAGCTGAATCTATTTTAATTTGGGAAATATTTAAAAAATATCTTCCAATGAAGGTTAAAATTGAACCTTCTAAAGCTCCTATTGGCAGCATTGTTCGATTAGGAAAAAATAATCCTCAAGACACTATTTATTTTGTAATTGGTGGTAGAGAAGGTAGAGATGATGATATGCAAGACATTGAATCTCGCACTAAAAATATTGAAGAAAAATATCCTAATATGAAAATTAAAGTACAATTCACTCCCGATGAAGGAATGAGTGGTACTAATGCTCGTAAAGCTGCTAAATTATCTTCCGAAAAATTCTCCCCATTCCTCCCAGATGAATTATCCGATGAAGAAAAAGGAGAAGTGTATGATATTGTTCGTCCTGTAATATCTGAAAGAGGTAAATTTGCTCCTGACTTTGATGAGGATGAAGTAGATGCTATCGAAGATTTTGCTGATGACAAAATGCGCCCAGACATTGATATTGATTTATCAGGCCAACATTTCTTTGATAGATTAAATGATCCAAGAAATTATCCGGACATTGAACCCTATGAATTAGAAGACTTTTTCGAAAAGCTTTCAGATAAAAAAGATGAATTTATTGCTTTTTTAAAGAAGTATAAGGAAATGGTAGCTAAAGATACGGATACTAATATTAATATTCCGTTTATGAAAATAGCAGATAAAGCTATTGCTAAAACTATCATGCGTAAAAAGAACTTTGCTTCTTCAACTCCTATCTTACCACTCCAAGAAGGTAGATATGATGCTGAGGTAACTATGGTATCACGTATGATAATAAATCTTTTAAAAGATACATTAGGAGAAAAAGTAGAAGAAACATTTGAAGATGCGGGTGAAATTGATGGAGAACCATACAACGTAGAAGTGTATTTCCACCCCACAGATTTTGATACTTTAGGACCTTTACCATTTATAATTAATGCTGCTGGGGACGAAGATGCTATAGCAATACAAATCAATTACCGCCCAGAGCTATTTGAACCTAAAGCATTAAAAAATACAAATGTTTATAATGAGCTTATCCCTGAACTTAAAGATGCTATTCGCCACGAATTAGAACATACTTCACAGGGACGTTTTAATAAAGGAGTAAGGCCTGATGGTATTGATCAAGATGATTTACCATTATTTGATTATCTTACTTTAGATTATGAAATTCCTGCTTTTGTTCAAGGAATTTATAAAAATGCTAAAACTAAAAAAATTAAATTTTCTCAAGCACTTCAAAACTTCTTAGATGAAAGAATGGATGAATTAACTCCTGATGAAGAAGCTAAGATAAAGAAAATTTATACTGATTACGCTAAAAAGAATCTACCCGCAGCCCAAATAAATGAAGTAAAATTACCTACCCGTAAAGATATTACAAATTTAGTAAATGCTGTTAAACAACAGGGAGGAGATACTAAAAAAGCTTTTACTATGTTGGTTAAAGCAGCCAAAGGTAATATTAAGTTAACAGATGACGATAAAGAATTTATCAAAACCCAATTAAAAGATACTTTAAAATCAATTGGATTTGCGGCTATATTTGCCCTCCCAGCAGGCTCTTTAGTATTAGCTTTAATGAAAGCTCTTAAATTAGCCCACTTTATTACTCCTACATCCTTTTTAAATGAAATTGTTTTAGAAGTAGTCCCTAAAGATATTTTAGACAGTTTTGATATTCAAGATACTTTAGTCCAGGATGTTTGGGATGGTGAAAAATTAAAGCCTGAAATTAGAGAGAAATTATTAAAAATAGCTCAAGATTTTTTTGATTCACTAGACTTACCAGAGGGTGTAAAATTAAAAGATATTAAGCTAACAGGTAGTTTAGCCAATTACAACTGGTCTAAATTTTCAGATGTTGATTTACACCTAGTATTAGACTACTCAGATGTAGATGACGATGAAGAATTTGTAAGAAATTATTTTATGGCTAAAAAGAGCATTTGGAATGATGCTCATGATATTACTATCTTTGACTTTCCCGTAGAAGTTTACGTTGAAAATGAAGGCGAAAGCCACACAGCATCTGGTTTATATTCTGTTTTAAATGATAAATGGATTGTTGTTCCCAAAAAACAGGAAATAATGATTGATAAAGATGATATAACTACTAAAGCAGAAGGTTATATGTCTGAGTTAGAATCTATTCAAAAGCTTTACAATGATGGTGAATATGAAAAAGTTATTGATAAAGTAGATAAAATTAAAGAACGTCTTAGAGATATGCGTTCATCTGGTTTAGAAAAAGGTGGTGAATATAGTGTAGAGAATTTAGCATTTAAAGTGTTAAGAAGATCTGATTTTATAGGTCAATTAAATGACTTAAAATCTAAGTCTTATGATACTATGATGACATTAAAAGAAAAAATGTCACTTAATGAAAACACTATTCCTTCAATTGATATTATTGAAAAATGTGCCCAATTAACCCAACACATGATTGATAAAGGGTATAACATTGAACCATTACCTTCAGTTGAATTTGTAGATGATGACACTAAAAATGCTGAAGATTTCTTTGGTAAAACAGCATATTATGACCCTAACGAAAAGAAAATCGTTCTGTATACATCAGGTCGTCATCCTAAAGATATTGTTCGTTCGTATGCTCATGAGATGATTCACCATATGCAAAATTTGGAGGATAGATTAGGCAATATTCAAACAACAAATACCCAAGAAGACGATCATTTAAATGATTTAGAGGCTGAAGCTAATTTAAAAGGCACAATGACCTTTAGAAATTGGACTGATAGCTTAGAAGAAAAGAAAAATAAAGACCCCTTTGGTTTAAATGCTTATGCTCTTGAATTAGCAAGGGGATTAGAAGAAGCTTTGAGGGTCAAAGAAGAGGACGTATCTTCACCAAAAACTGATTATATGATTTATTCGGATATGGATGGAGTTATCACTGATTTTGATACTTCATTTATGAATATTTCTGATGGGATTCGCCCTTCAGAATATGAACGCAATATGGGTAAGGATAAGTTTTGGGAACTTATTGATGGTAGAGGTGTAGGATTTTGGGTAGGAATGCCTTGGATGTCCGATGGTAAAAGCTATTGGGATTATATTAAAAAATATAACCCTGTTTTATTGTCATCACCTTCCCGCTCAAATACCTCACGTTTAGGTAAACGTTTGTGGGTTAGAAATAACCTCCCAGGTACTAAATTAATCTTATCTCAAGCAAAAGATAAACAAAACTATGCCCGTAAAAATGCTATTTTAATTGATGACCGCAAGTCAAATATTGACGAATGGCGTTCAAAAGGTGGAATTGGTATTTTGCATGTTTCTGCTGAAGATACAATTAAACAATTAAAAGAATTAGGATTATGAGTAATTTAAAAACATTATCTGGAGGATATAAAGGAGGTTCCCCTCGTGTTAGAAGTGAAAATTCTAAAGCTGCATTTGTAGACACTCGTCTTAAAGTAATGAATGCCCAAGGATTGGTAGATAATATTAAAGCTTGGTATAGTGAAGGCAGAATTACAACAGAGGGACTCCAGCAAATTACTACCCAACTCCAAGAATTATGTCAAATGGAAGCAGTATCCCATCAAAATCAAATTTCAACTCTAGAGTCACAAGCCCAAGATTTAGCTACTACTGTAGCTGAACGTCAAGCTCAATTAGATGCTATTACTGCTGGTGAAGATATAGTTGCTACTATTAATGCTTTAACAGCATTTTTTGGAGCTGAAACAATTGAAAAAATTAAAAATCAATGAGTGATAACGTTTTAAAAAAAGAGTTTTCTAAACAAGATGTTAATCGTTTACGCAATCTTGTACAAGGTAAATACGGAGATAAAACTCAACAAAGTGTAGGTTATACTAAAAAAGAAGAATTCCATTCGGAAGGTGATATTTGGGAAGAAGATGGTCGTAAATGGACTATTAAAGATGGTATTAAACAAAATATTACAAAATTAGATAAAGCAAAAAAGGCATACGTAATGCCTATTTTTTGTCCTAATTGTAAATCCCAAATGAAAAAACGTTTTGATAAAGATTATTACAATATTCATAAAATGTGTTTTGATTGTGTAATTGATTTTGAACATAATCTTCAAAAAGCTGGGTTGTGGGAAGAATATGAAAAAAATATTATTAATTCTGAAATTGATGGTTTTATTCATAATTTTAAAGCTTATGTAGAAGACCAACTTACTCAAGCAAACAATTCATTTGTTACAGAACAAGGTGATGTTGAAAGTTGGAAAGGTGGTTTAAATGAAAAGCGTGTATTAGAGTCACTTGATAAGACTATTGAACACCTTGAAAAAATGAAAAGATAACATATTTTCGTATATTTATAAATAAAATTTATCATGTCTGACTTTAATTTATCTTCCTGGTTAAAAAATCAATATTTGGCTGAAGCCGGGATGAAAAGCTCCCAAGCCCAATCACTAGCCAGACTTATAGATGATGCTATTATACAGGTTGATGAGTCTCTATCATTTAGAGACTTTGCTATTGCCGTTGGCATTGTTCTTAAAGAAGAATATGGCTCCCATAATTTTGATAAATTCATGGAAGTATTACATGCTGAGTTAGGCATTAATGAAGGTTTAATCATGGAATGGGGTGAATATAAAGATGCCCAAGATGAATTAAACAAAGAATTATCAAAAGAATTTGGCTCTGTTAGCCCTTATATTTCATTAGGGATGTATGCTGGTGGAAGACCTGATTCGGATCCTCTTAAAGGTAAAGGATTTGGTGATATTACTTTTAGAGTTCGTGGAGAACTTTCCGACCAAAGCTGGAAGGAAGCCTTAGATTGGGTTAAATCTAAAGGATGGGAAGTTACAGAAGATAGCAATTGGTATGATTATGAACCAGGTGAAAGACACTGGTATCCTAAAATTAAATTTCAGTTTAATGTAGCAGATTTTCCTCCTACAAACTCATAATATAATATGGAAGATTTACAACAAATTCAAGAATTCTTTGGTCCTCCTGCAGGTGTTAATACTGCATATCGTGTTGACTTTACTAGAATTGAAAATAAAGAAGTAACTAAAGACTTTGAACTGTTTAAGGATCCTAAAGAAGCTAAATCTAAATTTGAAGAGCTTAAAAGTGATCCTTTTATGGGCTCTATAAAAATGGAAAAAATCTATGGGGGTCAAACAGGAACCGGTGATAGATACTTGGGTGGTAGTGAAGAAGTTGAAAGCTACAGCAATCCTGTAAATGATACTAAATCAAGCGAGTTAACCCCTGAAGAACAGGATATTAAAACTTACATGACTACTCCTTCATTCTACAGCGAGAAAAAAGGATTTAAACAAAAAGAAGATTTAATGGCATATTTAGGTAGAAGAAAAAAAGCAACTTCTGAATTTGTAAATAGTACCTTAGAAGAAGGCTTATCATTAGCTGCCCTTAGAAGACAAATTAAAGATGCTGAGGAAATTTTAAGAAGCGGAGAAGCTGATGGTGTTCCACTCGATAATGAAACTGAAATGTTGGTTCAGCAAGAATTAGCTAAGTTAAAAAAACAAGCTGCTGTTGAATATTTTAGAACCAAAGGATTAAAAGAAGCTACCTTTAAAAAAGGTGACAAAGTAACCTACTTAGGCAACCCAGCTGAAATTACTTTTGTAGGTAAAGATCAAATGGATAGGACACATTACAGTGTATCTTATGATAAAGGTAATGGTAAAACTAAAGCCACCAATATCTACAACAAAGATGGTGAAATTAAACCATTAAATGAAATGGATATTAATGATCCAATCTTAATGAAATTAAGAGCAGACAAAATGAAAGCTGCCAACGCTGGTGATGATGGCAACGATAAATTCTTTAAAAAATCCACTGCAAATGCTAAAAAATTAGCTGCTTTGAAAAAATATCGTGAGCAAGTAATGCGCGATATGGAACAAGAAGCAGAACCAGAAGGTGGGCCAATTGCTGATAGATACGGAGATGAATTAAATAAAATTGATAAAGCAATTGCTAAACTTTCAGGTCAAAGTGAATGGGGTTCTGAAAGAGACACAGATATCACTGCTCAAGAAATTGCTAAAAGAGCAGCCATGATGGGCTTAGAAGAAGCTCAATTCACAGACTATTCAAACAAAGAATTAGCAGCATATTGTAAAAACAATCCTACAGATAAAAAAGCAGCTAAAGAATTACACAAACGTTCTCAAGCACTTAAAGGTTTAACTCGTACAGACGTAAACGAAGGTGCTGTAGAAATAATGGATGCTTTCAATGATGTGATGGATTTAGTAAAAAAACATTCACGTAATTTAAGCGATGATGATTCATATGCTTTTGCATTAAAATTAAAAGCTTGGTTTAATAAAAACATTTTAGATGAAGCTACTAAAGAAGAAGAAGACGAATTCCATACAAAACTAGATAAACTAGTTCATAAAACTTTTGGTCCTAGCAGTGACGAAAAGAAAGAAATGGAAGAAGGTGAATTAACCGAAGCATACGTTCCTTCAAACATTGCTGAATTTGCTCAAAGAAAAGGTATCTCTTCTTTAGTTAGAAAAGTAGCAGGTTGGGCTGAAAGAGTAGGCGCTCGTATTACTGGCGGAACAGCAATTGGTAAAGGATACGATACCTTAATTTTAGATATGGGTTACCAAACAGGTGATATTCGTATCGATTGTGTTTACGAAACAATTGAATTATATGGTGAACCAGTTGAAAGCTTTAACGATTTCAAAAATGTGTTTATGGAAGAAGTAAGCCGTAGCCAAGCTGAACACGATGAAGAACAATTACGTCGCGAGCAAGGTTTAGAAGAAGATATGGAAGCAAATGACTTCGTTAATACTGTTAATGATGAGTTCGATAAGGAAACTCTTGAATTAATGAAAAAAGTAATTGACGATAGAATTGCATTCCTTGATAAAATGCTTGATATTTCTAATCCTAGAATGCAAGTTAAAGGATTTAAAAGATATGACGACGTCGCTGAAAGAATCGTATCTAAAATTAAAGAAGATCGTCCTGGATTGTGGGCAAATATTCACGCAAAAAGAGAAAAGGGAGAAAAACCATCTCATGGTAACTCTAAAGCTCATAAAGATGCAGTTAAAGCAGGTAAAAAAATTAACAAAGAAAAATAATGGATAACTTTGATTTAAAAAAATATCTATCGAATAACCCTCTTCTAACAGAGGGTCAATTCTCTTGGTTTACACAAGATACTAACACCCAAATCGGATC
>Ga0208767_1001767_pt1 | contig 16866 bp, 5 predicted proteins | sample VirMetDEL_Mar_21_FD_184514 | JGI IMG/M metagenome (GOLD analysis project Ga0208767, IMG submission 184514) | Aqueous microbial communities from the Delaware River and Bay under freshwater to marine salinity gradient to study organic matter... | ecosystem: Environmental > Aquatic > Marine >... | reverse complement strand
GTACGAGTAAATAAATAATATTTACCTGTAGAGCCTTGTAACCATATATCTCCAGAAGACAACGTAGGGTCAGAAACATTAGGCTCATTTTCTGCAACAATAGTTATATTACTTACATCTACAGAATTATTGTCTGAGTCCAAAAAATAAAGAGGTTTCTTTACTATATGATGAGGAAATCTTTCTTCCTCGCCTTTTACTCTTTCTGTTTTTGTGTCAGTTGTCTTTCCTTTATTAAAAGTAGCAACATTTTTTGTGCTTGCTTTATGATGAAAAAAGTTTAGCATTGGTTTTACAAGAACTTTTGGATCCCAATTTGCTGGCTCTGTTCCTGCATAGGTAGGCCACTTTTTAAATCCGTCTACTAGTGCTCTTTCTCTGTCTGCTCCTGGAAAATACTTTAAAAGAACGTCATAAGGTATGTCCTCGTCTTCTGATACAGGCAGTTGCTCTGACTGAAAACGATGTAAAAACCCTGCTGTTATTCTATCAAGCAATTCTGTTTCTTCAGCGATAGTAGATAATAAATCTTTAGAAGTTATTTCATCTTCATGGTGAGAAGCTGGGTTTAGTTGTACTATACTGTCAACATACCTAAATATGTTTTTCCATACAGAAGTAGCAAGCATTCTATCAATAAAAGTTAGCCCTCTTGAAATTTGTAGTTTTCCATTCCATCTATTGCTAAGAGCTATGTCATTGTTTGTCATTTCTCGAATAAGTAAATTTATTCGTCTACCGCTAGCTTGATGTGTTTCTGTAAATATATAACTATCATTGGAGTAAAAGCCTTTTTCTACGTGCCAACGTTTAACTGGATTTGCACCAAACTGATCACTAGGAGCAAACCCATATTTCCATTTCCAAGGAGCAGGACCAAAACGTGCATCTTGACCAAAACCTGGTAAACCACTATAAATACCTATAGGTTCTCCTCCCTCTCCCCAAATCTTTGCAGCATCATCTGCTACTTTTACAGAGTCGTCATATCTATCTATATCGTCTAAATTTTGTAAAATGTTAGTAGGAAGTCCAAGTGAGTTTGGTGTATACGCTGGATGTGAAGTTAGTGCACTGTTCCTGGGAGTACCTCTAAGCTCGGGAAGAATTTCTGTCGTATCATTTTCTCTAAACTTTCCTATATTATCAAAGCGATTTTCAACAATAACATATCTTTCATTTTTATAGAAAGATTGTGTTCCAGTTGCCCACCCATCTCCATTTAAAGGATTACCCTCTTCATCTTCTAGAGGTCCTAGTCGTGGTCGATCATAGTCTGGACCTAAATCTACCCAAACTGCTGATAAGCTCCCAATAAAAGGAGTTCCTACAATAGGCCCCGGAAGTTGACTATGTATTGAATAAAATGTTTCATCAATTACAAATTCTAGTGCTATTTTTTTGCCCGGAGTTTTACTGCTAGATAAAATTCTTTGCTCCCCTAAAGAATCTGACTTTACAGACTTTAAGGTTTCTTTTAAAGCTACTAAATCATCTTTTTCCGTACTATACAACTTTTTTGGCTTACTAACTGTAAAAAGTGGTTCTACAGGATTTTTACCCGGTAAAATATCATCAAGAGAAATTTCACTTAGTAACTTATCCACAAAGTTACTTTGAGCTCCCGCAAAAATATAAGGAGTTTTTGAGCTCACGCTAAATTTATCATCGTCCTTGGTTTTTTCACTTTTTCGAGAGCTTTCTTCGTCTGCTTTTATCCAAAATTCTTTTCGATTAAAAACAGGGTTTCCATCATCATCAAGTACTTGTTGATTAGAATTGTTTAAAATAGGCCAATACTTTCTTGGAAATAAATTTGGCTGTTTACGTACTACACTAATTTGATTAATTCTGTCAACAAGACTTTGAGGAACAGCACGTGAACTAGTATGTAAACTCGACAAAGTACTTACAGGATCTAATACATCAGGTAGCGGTTTTATATTAAACGTCATTCCATAATTATTGTCCTCATCAAAAGGAAGACCAGGAATAAATAAAATATCTCCATCACTATCAAGATCAATGTCAGAACGAACTTTATTAAAGTGACGATTTGATAATGATTGAAAACTTGCTTTTTCTGGACCTAAAAACTCGGTAATTCCGGCTATAGAAGGAGCATGAGATAAAACTGTACCAAAATCATCTACACCTTGTGTAGCGCGTCTAGAGAACTCATCAAGTGGTCTTATGTTCTCTTTAAACTCAGTAATTCTAGTAAATAAAAGATCTCCTACTAAAGTTGTAAATATATCTGTAAAAGAGCTTGGAGTTACATTGCTTACAAAAAGTAAATCTTTAGTTTTTGCGATTTCTAAAAGATCATTAGATGTTAGCTGAACTGTAAAATCTTCTGTATTTGTTGCAGCGTGGTCCTCGTCTCCTAAAGTGTTGCCAAGAGCAGCATCAGTTACATCATGCGCTCGAAATGTTCTAAATTCTGAAAAAGTATCTACATTATCTTCTTTTGTCATTCGAGGAATACGAAGTTCCTCTAAAGTATCTAGTAGTTCAAGGAATTCTGAAACATCAAACTCATAGTTAAGAATATATTTTAGAACTGCTTTAAATAAACTTGGAGATGTTGCAAATGTTGCTGCAGAATTACTACTAAGAGCAGGGCTATTTGTTGTTATTCCAGAAAATAAAGGCGCATTTAGATCTGCCCCGTCTAGCCTGGGGGCATCATCTATTGCATTCTGTAACGATGGAGAAGTTACAGACGGCAAAGAAATGTACAATAAACCTTTTCTCATGTAAAGTCATTTCTTACCTTTATATTGATAATTTCAAATGTACTCATTATTTTATTATCGGGAAGAGTTAGCTCAACTTCTGCCTCATAAAAACCTTCTTCACACTGCTCACTCGTCAAGAAATCTTCTAGCGGAAACAACAGCTCTCCTGGACCTAAAGAAGACGAAGAGCTTGAGTTAATACTGGAAATTACATTTGTAGTGCCCTTTTTTCGGATGTGCAGCTGCACTTGGTGCCCCGCTACGTTAAAAGCGGCACCTGTATCTTGCCTAGTGAGAGAAGTTTGAAGAGAGGGGCCAGTGTCTCCTTTTACTATTTGAATTATATCCATATTTATTAATATACTCCAAAAGGAGGCTTTGACTATTTATATTGCTATGATTATAGCATCCTATACCTGAGTTGTCAAGATTTATTTTTCAGAGGGGTGTGTTATGGGTTGGAAAAGGCGATATCGCAAATGGAACGAACTCTCGTAGGCTTATCCGAATAAGTATCTCCAGAAGTAATAACATATCTGTTAAAACTTTCGGAAATTACTACAGAGTTTTCCAATATTTTTATTTTTTCGCGAACTTGCACAGTAGTTACAGTGTTTCCATTAAGGTCTACTGTATCTGTAACTTCTATCTTATCCACGATGGTTTCTTTTGAAAGAGACATTTTTACTCCTTATGTTGTTTGATAAGCTAGGCTTATTCGCAAATCTGTGGTGTCATCATTTACCATTTCAGCAACAGTAAAATTTGTAGCACTTGCTCCGCTAGTAGCAGGATTCATAGCAAAAGAGCCCCGAGGAGCCCCCGTGTACCCATATACGTATACGTGGCGCATACTTGAAGCAGCCGCGCTAGATGCTTGCAATATATTTACTTGTCCTAAAGGAAAAGTATCACTTGCAACTGTAAAAGGCAGAGCAAAATACAAAGTGTTCGTACTAGTTAATCCAGTAGTGTTTGCATTAAAAATATTAATATGGCACATACAGAGTCTTCCTACTTTTGTATAGGTTCCTGTAACGCTTGCCTGTGATTGTGTAACACTGTTTCCTCCCGATGCAGCATCAAAAAGTTGAACCGTAAAAGTCCCTTCTTCATAGTCTTCTCCTGCGTCTATTCGTGGGGTAACCCATTCATATTCTTCAGGGTGTGTAACACTACTAGTGCCCGCATTATTTTTAACAGCTAAGTAATCCCCTGCAGTTGCTCCAGAAGATGCGGGCGGTGGAATACCGTAAAGATCGTCAATTTCTATTGGTGTAACAGTCCATTCACTAGTACTTGTTTTATACAAAAGCGCACTAGGGTTGCTGCCTAAAGCTTGTACTGTCCCTGAAGGATTATCAGCAGCAGTTTGAACATTTGATAACTGGCCAATTGTAAATGCAGTGTTTTCAAATTGTGATGTTGTAGAATTATATGCTAATATATTATCATCTTGTGCGCTAGCTATAGTAACGTCATCTAGATCATTTAGTACTGCTACGTCTCCATTTGCCACCCAATCATAATCGGTACCATTCCAGCTTAAAACTTCGCCTGTTCCTGCACTGTTCGTATTTAAGTGAGTATCAACGTCAGAATCTGAATATCCGTCTGTAATACCATATCCTGAGAGTGTAGTGGGGGTGTTTCCTAAATCACTAAAATTAAGACTGCCATCTACCCAATTCGTTCCATTATACTTTAGTACCTCCCCTGACGCAAGAGTTCCTAATACTACATCTGAAAGATCATCTAAATCTTGTACATTACTTGTGCCGCTACTAGGCGTAACCCAAGCATAGTCTGATCCGTTCCATGCCAGTACTTGATTTGTTCCTGCAGTACTTCTATTTAAGTGAGTATCAACATCAGAGTCTGTGTAAAGATCTGAAGTTGTAAGAATAGTTGGCGTATTTGCAATATGAGTCCAATCAATTACAGCATCAACCCAGGCAGACCCATCCCATTTTAGGTAGTCATTTGTATTAAGAGTCCCAAGACTTACATCGTTTAGCTGCCCCAAGGATAAACTTACACTTCCACTGGTACTAGAAGATAGCCACGCGTAGTCTGATCCGGTCCAATATAGAATGTCTCCTGTTCCTGCAGTACTTCTATTTAAATGAGAGTCAACATCAGAGTCTGTGTACTCAGCAGGAATAGTAGGTGTTCCAGAAAGACTTGAGTACTGTCCATCAAATGCATCAGTAATACCATAGCCTGCGATAGTTGTGGGAGTGTTTGCTAGCTCGCTAAAATTAAGGGCTATGTTAACCCAATTAGTTCCATTATACTTTAGTACTTCTCCAGAAGTAAGGGTGCCAAGAGTTACATCCCCTAACTCTCCTAAATTTTCAGGTGCTCCTGCTATTTCTGCATATGTAACCCACTCATAATCAGTACCATTATAACTTAAAAGCTCACTTGTATTTGCAGTGCTTCTATTTAAGTGTGTATCTACATCAGAGTCTGTGTAAAGTAAATTATCAACCTCTGTCTGTGTGTATGTTTCTGTTTTTACGTAAACATCAGTAATACCATAGCCTGCAATAGTTGTGGGAGTATTACTTAAATCATTCCAGCTTCCTGATGAAGCAATAGCAGCAAAGCCTGCCCCAGTTTTACTTTTATTTCTCCAGTCTGCTGTAGCAGTTTGATAAACAAGCAAATCGTCTTGTTGTAAATCAGCAACAGTTACGTCAGTAAAAATACCTAGTTCTAAATCTGTAGGCTCATATTTACTTGTAGTTGAGTTATACTGTAGTATTTGCTCATCTGTAGGGGCTGTGCTAGAAACATCTTCAAGCTCTGTTGTCTCATGATCTACTGGCTCGTACTGAGTATTTGTATTGTTATACTTTAATATCTGATTATCGCCAACGGCTGTAGTAGATACATCTTCTAAGGAAGTAGTTTTAAAATCAACAGACTCGTACTGAGTATTTGTATTGTTATATTTTAGTACGGTGGCATCAGTAGGAGTCGCAGAATCTACGTTGTTTAGATTCATTGTTGTATGTGCAACAAGAGACATTGGGTTTCCTTGAGCATCTACTTGCTTAAGTATTGTTCCAGGAGTTGCTGAGTCAATTTCTATACTAGCAAAAGTCGCACCGTTTGCATCAATATTCCCATCTGCATCTACAATAAAGTTTCCTCCGCCTACATCTAATGTATCGGCATTAACTGTAGAGGCATAAAGATTTTGCCATTTGTTTGTTGATGTTCCTAAGTCATGAGTAGTTCCATCAGGAACAATTGAGCTATTTACAAGACCATTAAATACAATATCGTCAGTATCGGCATCGCCAAGATTTACATTTCCATTTAGATTAGAAGTAGCAGCTACACTTATGGAGCCTGCAGCTACAAGATCTCCGTTTGCATTTACAGTAAGATCGCCTCCACCAATATCAAGAGTTTCCCCTATAAGTGCGCCTGTTGCAGTTATGTCCCCAGTAGAGTCAATATCTCCAGTTACATTTAAACCTTTGTTAAAATTCCACTCATCGTCAGAAGAAGTATAAAGTAGAGTAGCATTTGCACCCTCTAAAGTTATACCCCCAAGATTAACTGCTGCTGCATTTGTTGCGCCTTCACCGATGACAATATTTTTATCATCAACAGTCATTACACTACTGTTAATAGTAGTGGTTAAGCCATCTACTTGCAAGTCTCCTAGTATTTGTACAAGACCTGAATTTGCTCCTACAACAGCAGGGTCAATTACTAAAGTTGCAGGGCCCTTTATTGTCCCTCCTGCAACCTCTAAGTTGCCTGCAATATTTATTTCGCCAGTATTATCTCCATGCGTGGTAGGATCAATAGTAAATTCATTTGGAACTTTTAACGTATCCCCTTCAATTTCCAAATCACCAGCAATAGTTACCTCACCTGTAGCATCACCATGTGCAGCAGGATCAATAACAAAATCTGCAGGGCCCTTTATTGTCCCTCCTGCAACCTCTAAGTTGCCTGCAATGTTTATTTCACCAGTATTATCTCCATGCGTGGCAGGATCAATAGTAAAGTCATCTGGAACTTGTAAAGTGGTCCCTTCAATCTCCATGTCGCCCGCAATTACAACTTCTCCTGTTGCATCTCCATGCGTAGCAGGATCAATAACAAACTCTGCAGGGCCACGAAGATATCCACGAAGCTCTAAGTTATTCATCTTAGAGTTTATTTCTGTGCCATCCCAGTTAAATGTGTCTCCGTTAGGGTCGCCAATGGCAGCTTTATAGTATAAGGGGTCTGTACCGTCTGCCCCAAGCCAAAAACCTTGCCCTACATCATAAGAAGTTTTGCCGCCCTTTATTGAGCCTGCTCCCATGATTGTGATTCCGCCTCCGGGAGTGTCAACTATAATACCCTGATTTAGGGAGACTTCAGCTATACTAATTACGCCTGTATCTTCTACACCTTCTCCAGGACCAGCTCCTGGTCCTCCATTGAAGGGGCGAACATCTAACCAAATTTCTGCAACAATCTTACCTGCCATTAACTTCCCCTATCAATTTGTGCGATTACAGCATCGTTTGTTGTATCAGGACGATACGCTGTCTTGTATAAATAACTAATAGTACTAGATGTTGTATTTACTCTATCTAATCGTAGTTTTGTATCTGAGACTACTTCTACAACAAACGCTGAAGCCTCTCCTACAACAGTAGAAGAGCTAGTAAGAGGAGTAGACAAGTAAGCTACTACATCTCCTTCCTCGAAGTCTGTTGTGAATGTCGTTCCTACTCCGGTAATTGTATATCCAGAATCTCTTGTAAAAGACGTACCAGATATAGCTGTCCATGCCGTATCAAGAGTAGCACTTCCATCACCTACATCTCTCCAATAGTCTGGACCATAATTATTTGTTGTGGTGTCCCACTGCGCCAAAAAGCACTTTGGCACACTGTGATCAAATATTACGTATAACTCTCTGGCATCGTTATCGGCAACATTTGAAAGATCGAGAACTCCATTTGCTTCAGCAACCTCTGCAAAGTTTCCAGGAGCACCCTGGCTAGATAAAGAAGCAGGGTAAGTATCAAAAATAAATTCTTCGCTCCCTTGAGAAATGCCATCTGTTCTAGTTGTTTTTACAGCGTAGTAGTCCCAGTTTCTTGTACCATTGGCAGTAGTTGTAGTTGTACTATAACTTGACTGTAACGATCCGATCGTATACTCTTCTCCCGCATCAATTAATTTAATGTCACTCAGGGTATGAGTATCATTAGGCCCTCGTAATTTAGGACTAGCTACTTGTGCCCCATTCCATACAAAAGAGTATTGTTTGGTTCCCCCAGGTTCTGTAAGCCTTTGTACTGCATATGCTCCAGAAGGTATGCTTCCTGTGGTCCATGCAGCAGATAAGGAAAAGAACTCCTCTGAAGAGCTGGCAGTAATTTTTGCAACAGTATTAGAATTTGCTCCCTTTGGAACACCATGAACTCTTTCTGGCAAACTTGCAGTGCCAAGCCCTCGTATACCCTCTTCTGTTGTAGAAGGGTAGTATCTTGAAAATACTGGGTCTAAATTATTTGAGTCAGAATTTAAACCTCTAAGAGTTTTATACCTAACCCAATACCATCTCTCGGTGGTTCCTTGTTCTTTAAGAATAGGGTCAACAATAGTTGTGCCTGTAGTCGTAAGAATTAGAGAAGCGCCACTAAAATTACCATTATTTGGATTCATCCAGACTTCAATCTCATGGGTGGACGGAGAGTAAGTTCCTGTATTTTGCCAAGTAAGCTGTATACCTCCTACTGCGCCTTCTGTTTCTACAATCTGACTCGCAAGTAGATTTATAGGTCGAGTAATAACAGTATCTGGATTTGTGGGTTCTTCTCCGTAGGGCGTAATCAAGTCATTAGCCATATACTGAAGAGAGAACGCATCATCATTATGCTCTTTAGCTACTACATCTACTAATAAATCACTTCTAGTTTTTAAAGATTCAATCCTAAACAGCTTATTTTCCCAATTAAAGTTAGGATATGTAATAGCAATTAAATTGCCTGCTAAGAGTAAATAGCCTTTTGGAGGCATTTGAAAAGAAATAGTTAATCCAGCCCTAGACTCATCTAGTGCTTGTTTTGCATTCATTCTTAAATTAAAATAGTTTGTAATTGCAGGTGCTCGATAAGTACCTTGACGTTGTATTCCTTTATCTTGAGCTAAGTACTCTGAGTTAAAAAACGATACAGTTCTATTTTCAAAAAGTAATGCAGGATCGGATGCTTGAGCACTAAAAGCATTAAAAGTTTTAGAAATGCCTTTATCGTCGAGTTTTATATCTCCAATAATATCTTTTTCTGTAATAACTTCTGTATCTGCATCAAACTCAGAAATGGGCTTTGCTTTTACACGCATATCCAAGTAATACTTACCATTACTATATCGTAGTATTCCATTAAACTGCTGCAATAAAGAATTTACATTGTCAAATATCTTTTGCGAAGTATCTATAATAGGATTGATTTGGTGTCTTGTAGCCCACCGTTGCTCCCAACTTTCCCAGCCAACGTACTTCCAATATTTTATCTCATCGCTATCATATAAAGAGTATCCAGAAACAATTCTATACCCATTATTTCGGAGATCTATTCGTTTTACAAGAGGGTTGCCAGAAGGCGCAGCAAAAAACGTAAATCCATACTGATGACTTCCATTTACGAGAGTAGGCGAAGTTTGAGTGTATTGACTTTTAGTATGATCTATATTAAACGTTGCAGACCGTGTAATATTTCTAAATGTAATAGAGTTTGTTTCTACTGCACTAGGCTCGTTAATAGTGCTATTAGCATTACTACTACTTATAAGAGTAGTGTACCCATTTACATTCCATACTACTTCATTCAATGAATAAGTTTTAAATTTTTCCCACTTTCTACCTATTTTTCCTATGCAGTTTTTAAAAGTAATTTGTCGAACATTGTCTTGAATTGTAATAGGAGTAACATTTCGGTCAATAAAATAAGAAAACTCTGTAATAGATTCAATTTCTCCTTCAAAAAGAAGAGGCTCAGAAGTGTTAGCAGGATATCTACAAATATCTCCTACTTGAAAATTATTTATAGTACTATCTTGAGCAGTAACTAGTACTGTAACATCGGACTGGGTATCACAAGTACGAGCAGCCTCCTTAAAGGATTCTACGTCTATTAAATCACCAGAAAGGCCTTTTCCAAATCTTTTGTTTGTTAAATAATCTAACAGTATCAAGGCCGGATTATTTGTTACTCTAGCATCGTAAGAGTTGAACACAGCTTCGTCTAGAGTAGTACCTCCCTCTTGATCCTCTAGTACTGTATCTGATCTTGTACCATAAGAGTACTGTAGCCCTGTGAGAAGACCTTCCTGCTCAGAGCTTGTTAGAACTGCTTGCGAAAGTCTTATAATCTTATTATTATCACAATAGGCTCGTGCAGTTGGATCTTCAGGCTGCTGTATATCAGCTTGCTTTCTAAAATCTCCGCCGTCGGTTCTTGAAAAAGTAATACTTAAGCCGTCTACTTCGGATGGAACAAAAGTATCAGAAGAGTCTTGATAAAATAATTGCCAACTTTTAAGAGTACTACTCGGTAGATTTTCATATTTAGTAACCGCATATGTTGAGTTAACTATAATCTCTGCATTGCTATCGTCAATTTCAGAAGTGGTCGTAGTAGTTTTAGTTGTGCTTATAGTTCCTGCGGCAATAGCAGTATTTAACGTACTAGCTAAAGTTTCCCATACAACTATTCCGTTTGTGGAAGACTGAATGCCTACTTTAACTTTGCCTTGGTCTGTCGAATTAAAAGAAGCAGCAATATAATCTGCTCTTAAATTAAAATGCTTTTTAGCATCTCCTATATAATACTCTACTCGTACAGTTCTAGACCCCAAAGCTTTAATTGCATTTTCTACAGACGTATTTCCGTATATTTCTCCAAAATCAAAGCGGTAGTAAGAATATGTAATGGTTTCTTGATTAGGATCAAATCCATCATTATAGCCAGTAGTTATACCGACGTCCTCCATAGCTTCCCATACGTCGATATCATGACCTTCGCCACTTCCTATCGCATATTCGTATGAAGTAGTTCTTCTCTCTACTATAAAATCAATAGAAGTAAGTACAAAATCGCTACTATTATCAAATACGAGACCATTTACATCAAATAAGTTAGAGCCTCCTTCACTTGTAGTGGTATCAGTTTGCACAGGATTAGAGTCATCGCCGGTATAGCTTTGGTTTCTCATAATCCAGTCAGAGGTAGTAGGAACTAGAGGAGTGTTCGAGAAGGGGCGCATGGTTATTTTTCCTGCGGTGCCTCCTGTAATAGCATTTAGTATATTTGTGTCAGAATTGGTAGAGTCAGGCCCAAATCTAAATCTCCAATCTATTTTTCCCCAAGGGTCGTACTGATACCACTTATCTATAATTTTTGCAGTTGTGCCTCCAGTATTAGAAGGCCCAACAAATACATGTACAATATCTCCAAGTTGATAATTTGACTCTCTTGTTTGCGGGACGGATGCCTTGTAGCTGCCATCATAATGACCACAATTTACATACTTTCCTTTTACAATATATTCAAACTTTGGCTGCTGCCCTGACGACTCAGAAATTATATCTTTTTGAACAGTATATGAGGTATCTAAAAGTCTATGATTAATACCCCAATAATCTATCGCTTTTCCGTCATAGAAACTTTGTTGAATTTTAAATCCTTCATTCTCCGCTATTTTTCTAAGAGTAGCGTCAGCGGATTGATTATAGAGACCTGCGTGCAGAGTAACATCAACAGTGTCAGTATCTCCGCCAAAATTAAATTTATAGTGTTTTTTATGTGTTATACCTACTTGGCCTACGGATTGCTGCGCGCTTGCAGATGGAGTTACTTCCTCAGGTACAGGAACATACGGCTCTCCATTAAAAGCGCCATCATAGTCTTCATCAACTATCAGGATCTGTGCTTGTCCGCCAAAAACCATACCTTCAATAAACCTGTTATTAGCAGTATTATACTGATACTGGTAGTTTCCTTGAAGCACATCTCCTTTTGTCATTACGCCTACACATCTGGTTCCTCCTGCGGCCCCTGTAGACCTAGTAGCTTTATCCTTTTCATCTCTACACACTAAGCCTTCTTCATCGGTTATGATATCATAAATTCCACGAATAGGCCCTTCAGAAATAACGTTGACAGTATATAAATCTGTAGTTACTGCGGCTTGGCCATTTTCTACTGTGCCCAATGCGCCCAACTCTACATCTGCAAATACCGGGTTAGGATCAATTCTGTTTACTCCATAAACAACAGGAATAAATTTTGAAGCTAAATTAATTTTTAAATCTAACTCTTCTTCTACTTTGTAAGACTCTTCTTCCATGCTATAGCTTTTTCTAAGGCCAAACCAGCTACTTCTTTTTCTTAGCTTAGGGCGAGTCTTTGTAGCTATATAAGGGGCTAAAACATTTAAAGATTTTTCAGCGTGCTCAAATCCATAGTCGTGCTCGTAACGAGGGCTTAATAGAGCATCAACATTTGAAGTTCCTGAGCCATCTAAAGCTCTGTGAAACTCGTCAGACGTAAGTCTGCCTTGTACTCGAACAAAATCACCCCAATGACTTGTAAGAGTCCAAGTCATGGTAGATTCTTTTTCGCCTTTTTCCTTTAAAGCGCCTTTTGCAATAATACCTTTAAAAAGTAAAACAGGAGTACCGTAAAGAGACCCTGTTTTCGGATTTGCAAAACAGCGATATATATCTACAGTTTTATTTATATAACTTTGAAAATTAAGAGCAGTAGCAGAAGAGGTTAAAGCAGTTACAGAAGCAGAACTATAAGTAACAGTAATTTGTGCCGCTGAAATAGCGTTTGTAGCTGTTATTGCTGTAATATCAATACTTGTAGCAGAACGTATACGATCAATTCTAGCCGTAAAGTTTATTGCACCGCCTTCAAACTTTACTTCGTCTCCTACCTGAAATCCTGCTTGAAATAAATCTAAATCAACAGTAGCAGTTGCAGAACCTCCTACAGCAAGCTGAGGGCACGTTAATGTTACAATTGCATCTCGACCTAAGCTATTTGCACTAAGAGTTAAAGTCATTCCCGTAGCTTTTGCTTCTATATCTTCTGTAACATCTCCAACTTTTCCAAAGTGCGTCGGGTTATATGTTTGATTTTCAAAATCTACAGGGTAGGGAGCGTCCGTAAGATACACATAGTTTGTATCAGGAATAGTTTGATTATTTTTTTCATAGTCAATATTTGAGGGCTTTTCAAATTTAACAAGATGATACACCTGTAGAGGTACATTATCTACAAGTGCATTTTTGAGAGCATTGTCTACATTACGAAGAGCCATGTAAATTCCTTATGATAAAGTTTCTTCTAGCTTAACAGAAAAAGAGTAAAGACCAGAAGAGTCTAAAGTATAGTCTATTGTACTACCTACGGCGATTACACGAATTTTTGGAGTAGTCACGTTAAAAGATATTGTAGGGCTTCCGTTTGCAGAAGTTGTATCTACTTTTCGCTGTAATGTAGGTGTTACATATAAATAATGGTTGCTGCTATCAATTGCGGTCACTTTATATGCTTTTTTATGTGTGGTATCAGTAGGATCAGATACAGTAAGTAAATCCCCTTTTTCTATATTAGCAGAGTTTTGTACAGCTAAATACTGCTGCCCTGCGGGTTGAGAAAGTCCAGCCACTACAGACGTATTGATAGTGGCTGTTTTTTGGTATTGAGGAAGATTTACAAAAAACGCTTCTTGAAAAGATTGACGTTGTAAAAGAAATGGGTAAACAGTATTAAACTGAGATTTAGTCAGTTTATTATACGATATATCCACTTTCCATTGATGGTATTGGTTAATCCGACGGTAAGTAATTCCTGAGCGAGAACGGTTAGTAAGCACTTGCTGCTCGGAAGTAAGTTTTACGGTCTTGTACCCAGGGCCCGCAACTCCGCCACTGACATCTTCGCCAGCTTCATCAATTGTATTAACAGGATCTGGTAGTATATTCTGAACTGCCATGCTTAGTACTCCTGAATGCTTACAGACTCAAGAAAAGTCTCGCCATTTGCATTTGCTGCGTCTCTTAGCATACCAATAATATTGCCTCTTTGATTCATTAAGATATCTTCTACTCCGTCAGCGTCAAGTGCAGTAATATTTATATTTGCATTAATTGGAGTGCCCATTTCTGAAATTTGATCCGAAGGTACAATAGTGCCGGGCCGCTCTGGTATAAACATTTCGGGCCCTTGCTCGCCTACCATGAAGGCGGTGTTTCCGCCATTTGCACGGTACTTCATGCCGCTTGCTGCAGGCCGAAAGTTTTCTGGGCCTCCGATACCGCTAGCTCCTCGGAAGTAGGCAAGCTCTCCTCCAGCTCCCGACGACTTTGCAAGGTCTGTTGTTGTACGTCGTTCTCCAACTGTAATTTGGGAGGGGGCGCTTGATCCTGCATCTACCGAGCTTCCACCTCCTGCATAAGAAGTAGAAGAAATTGCCGCAAGTTGGGCGGCTCCCATGGCCACCATCATAGCAATTCCTGGAATTGCTGCAGGGAACCCTTTTTCTGCTTCTTTCATAACAGCTAAAGCTGTGGATGAAATGACCTGAGCCATTTTCATCTTTTTATCTTTTTCAAATGCTTTACGTTTAATTTTCTCTTTTTTTGCCTCTAGTGCTTTGATTTTTGCAATGCTTTCTTTTGACTTGCCATCTTTCTTCTTTTCTGCGGCAATTTCTTTATCAATTGCTGACACAGCTTGATTTGCTTTTGCTTGCTGCATTGCTCCGATGGCTGAAATAGTAGCTCCGACTGCTTGCATTGCAGTCTCCATTGTTAAACCCTTGCCACTTATTTCGTCAAATACATTACTAAAGGCTTCTCCCATTTGAAGAGCGCCTTGAGCAATAGAAGACATTAGAGCGCCTTCAGGGCTTAGTTGAGCTAACTCTGACATGAAGCCTTCTGTTTGCTCTTTTAAGAACGCAAACTTCTCGCCCGTGGTACCTTGATTCATTACGCCTGCAGGATCGGCTTGATCTTGGGCTATTCCTGTTATAGCATTTGTCATGCCTTCAGGAGCGCCCAAACGTATTGCTTCTTGTCCCGCAATACCAATATTTTCTTGAGTTAGTCCAATATTCCCTTGACGAAGAGCTGCAATTTCTTTTTCAATTTGTAAACGGCGTTCTGGAGTAGTTACCGCAGATTCTCTTTCGGTCTCTAGTCTAGTAATTGCCTCTTCATTTAAGAGTCTTTGGGCGGCGATCGCATCTTGAATACGTCCCTGCTCTCGTAAAATTGCAATTCTACTTTCTGCCTCTGCAATAGCAGCAGATTCATTTGGGTTTAGTCCAAGCCTTTCTCGCTCCAACGCTACATTTTTTTGAGTCAAGTCATTCAGCTGCCTTTGAATTTCAAGCCTTGCTACAGGGTCATCTGTTTTTGCTTGCAAATCTTTTAATCGAGCTATTTCTGCTTCATTGGTCACTTTTTCGAGTGATAAAGCTCTATCGTACTCACCGTTTTCTCTTAATTGTGCAGTATATTGATTAACATAACTTAATGCAGCCTGTTGTGCTTCTGTTATTGCTGCTGTTTGAGCTTGAGTTGCTGCTAGTGCCGCGTCTGCGGTTTTTGCTCTTTCCTCTCCAGTAGCAACCTCTATTGCAGCACTTCTTTGACCCTCTAAGCCTTGCATAGCTCCCAATAGTCCAGAGCCCGCTTTGCCTTCTGCCCCTTTCGCTCCCATGAGTTTATTAAACTGAGCTTCTGTAATTACACTACTTTCTTTCAGAGTTGCAATTTTTAGTGCTTCTAACTCAAACTGAGACTCTAAAAGTGCATACTCCATATTAATTGTAGCAGTACGCAGCCTAATTCTTTCTTCTTCTGTTGCTTTTAAGTTTGCAGCCTCTGTTGCAGCTAAGTCTGCTTCTTCCGCGGCAGATACTGATCTTTGTTGAGTGGCAGCCTTAAGCTCTATAGCTCGTCGAGCAGATGCTAGCTCTAATCCTTGCTTTGCTTGGAGTAGGGATAGCTCCTTTTCCGCAAAGCTTAGAATCATTTTTTGAGTCTTTTGAAGCTCTTGAAGATTTTTATGCCTTTGAATACCAACTTGAAAATTCTGTTGTGCTACAGAAAGCTCTTCAGCAACTAAAACCTTTCTTTCCCCAGTCAATCTATTTATTTCTACTTCGATTTCTTTACGCTGATCTGCATCTTTTGCTGCTGCTTTTTGTTGGTTCAAGAAAGTTAATTGAGTGTCTATTTGAGATATCTTAGCATCCCTAACTTCTTGCTCTGCCGCGATAAGAGCTCTTACTCCCCCCTCACTTAAATCATTTACAGCTTTTAGTCGTTTTACTTCTAAGGTTTTTGACTGAATAATATTTTTTGCATTTCGCAGTCGCTCTTGCTCTGCAGCTAAAGTTTCTGTAAGATTTGCAAGACGCTCTTTATCACTGCTACCTTCGGCTGCATCAAGCATCTCTCGAAGTCTGCCACTGCTTCCTATCCCTTCGTCAATTATTTTAGTAATTTCGGCAATATCGTCAGTACCTGCAAGCGCATTCATCAAAGACTTAAGACCATCGGTCATACCATCAATAGGGGTAGTTTTGCTTAGTGTATTAAAGTATTTAGTAGTCTCGTCATTTACGTTTTTGAGAGCTTCTTCTACAGAGGCGGTTTGCTGCCCTTGTGTTACTATTTCCTGCAGTACTGTTTTAGCAGTTTCTAGGTTAGCTGTATTTACTTTGCTAACTCCTTCTTTTGCTAATAGGCCCTGGAGTTCTTTACTTCCTTTTATTCGCTCATTTAAAAAGTCCACTTGTTCTTGAGCAGAGCCACTTGCTTGTGTAGCTTCCATCTTATCTAGAACTTGAAGTACTTGAGAGGTTGCATTTCCGAATGCTTTATATCTTTGAGTAACTGAATTAATTATTTTTGAGTTACCTTGCAGAGCTAAGTTTATTTCTCTAAAATTCTTGTCCAACTCTTTTGCGGTATCCGCAGCTTCTGATACTACTTCTTCTAGTGCTTTGGTTTCTGCAGATTTAAAATAATTAAAAACAGCTTTTATGCCTTCATAGAGCATTGCCATTA